>Ga0214919_10003695_pt1 | contig 22892 bp, 23 predicted proteins | sample LL1503_MetaG_FD_177994 | JGI IMG/M metagenome (GOLD analysis project Ga0214919, IMG submission 177994) | Freshwater microbial communities from Lake Lanier, Atlanta, Georgia, United States - LL-1503 | ecosystem: Environmental > Aquatic > Freshwater > Lake | place: USA: Georgia | collected... | reverse complement strand
CTCCTGCATTACCGCTACCATATTCTCTAATGTCTATATTAAACTTCGTCTTACTAATCCATACAGATGTAGGAATAGAACCAATTAAATAAGCCAAAACAGTTAAAAGCACCTCGTTCATAGACCGGGGATTAATTTTTTGAAATTCAAATATAAGGAACCAAAAGCTTAATAAATATTTAACCTAGCTATTTATAGTTGGATTTAGATATGAATTGAAGCATAATCCACCCATTTCTTTGGGTAGTTAATTGGTGTTTCCAGCCAAGATCTTGGCCTAATTTTAGGATATCGGATTGGTCTTCAACTAATAGTCCACTCAATAAAATAGTGCCACCTTTTGCTAAAGCCTGCTCAAGATAGCTAATATTTTCAATTATGATGTGTTTGTTGATATTCGCTAAAATCAGTTCATATTGCGTATTTGACTCAGCAGTACTTACTTTTTCAATCGTAATTCGTTGACATTGATTGATGACAATATTTTCTATACTATTTTCAATGCACCAGTCGTCGTTATCTACTGCTAGTATTTTTTCGGCGCCTAACTTCTCTGCTAGAATGGCTAGTATACCCGTTCCTGAACCAAAATCATAGACAGTTTTCCCTTTAAAGTCAAGCGCCTGCATTGCTTCCATTACTAAGTAAGTAGTTGCATGGTGCCCTGTTCCAAAGCTCATTTTTGGTGTGATAATTATTTCGTGTGCTACTCCTTCAAATGGCGCATGAAAGGAAGCCCTAATTCCTACAAAATTAGCTACCTGAACGGGTTCGAAATTCGATTCCCATAAGAGGTTCCAATTTTGTTTTTCTATCGAGGTCTGTGTATAACTATGATTAGCTAAAACTTCAATTAGCAATTCATTGTTAAAATCAGTTTCAGTAATAAAGGCCTTTAATAAATTGGGCAATTCTTCAAATCCATCAAACCCAATTTCGGCTAATAAAGCAATCAGTGTTTCACGAACTGCATCATCGGCAACTTGTATATCAATTTGTATTGTAGATGACATATTATCTAATTCGGTAAAAAGAAAATGGCCCGTTTTCACAGGCCATTGCATATTCTTAAATATTTGTATTAAGCATTATTGGCCGAACCATCATCATCAGAACCTGCTTCATGAGCTGCTCTTGGTTTAAATTCGGGTCTTGGCATTAATACCTTACGGCTTAATTTAAATTTGCCTGTTTTAGGATCAACTCCTACCAATTTCACTTTAACTACATCGCCTTCTTTAAACAAGCCATCCATCGTTTCTAAACGAGACCAACTAATTTCACTGATATGCAATAAGCCTTGTTTTCCTGGCATGAATTCAACGAAAGCTCCAAACTCTTTAATACCCTTGATAGGACCTTCATAGATTTCGCCTTCTTTAGGAACAGCAGTAATACCACTAACCCAAGCAACTGCTCTTTCAACTGCTTCTTTTGATGCAGAGAAAATGCTCACTTCGCCAGTATTTCCAACTTCTTCAATATTGATGGTTGTACCAGTTTCGCGTTGAATTTCTTGAATTACTTTACCACCTGGTCCGATCACAGCGCCAATAAATTCTTTTTCAATGATTAATTTAACCATTCTAGGTGCATGTGGTTTCACTTCTGAACGAGCAGCAGGAATACAATCATACATAGCATCTAAAATGTGTAAACGACCTTTGCGTGCTTGCTCTAATGCTTCCATCATCACTTCCATGCTCAATCCGTCTACTTTAATATCCATCTGTACGCCACAGATACCATCGCGGGTACCAGTAACTTTAAAATCCATATCACCTAAATGATCTTCATCGCCTAAAATATCTGTTAGGATAGCATATTTTCCATCGCCGCGAGTAATTAAACCCATTGCAACACCACTTACGTGTTTAGGAATTGGCACACCTGCATCCATTAATGCTAGAGAACCAGCACAAACAGTAGCCATTGAAGAAGATCCGTTACTTTCTAAAATATCACTCACAATACGAACCGTGTAAGCATATTCAGAACCCGGCATCATTTGCTTTAAACTACGCATGGCTAAATTACCATGACCAACTTCTCTACGACCTACTCCACGCATCATTTTAACTTCCCCAGTTGAAAATGGTGGGAAATTATAATGCAAAATGAAATTGCTATAGTCTGATTTGTTGGCAGTTTCCATTAACAACTGGTCTAACTTAGTTCCAAATGTTACGGTAGTTAATGATTGTGTTTCGCCTCTTGTAAATAATGCAGAACCGTGTGGGGTTGGTAATGGCTCAGTTTCCATTGCCAAAGGACGCACTTCGTCGAGTTGACGACCGTCTAAACGGATACGATCTTCGAGCATCATATCGCGGACTACTTCCCATTTAAGGTCTTCGTAATATTTTTTAGCCAATTTCTTTTCTAGGTCTGTAATTTCTGTACCTAAGCTAGCAATCAATTCGTCTTTTAATTGAGCGTAAGCGTTGGAACGTTCGTTTTTAGCAGATCCTTTTCTTGAAATATCATATACTCTTTGCTTGGCGAATGCAATTACTTTTTCATTAACTGCTTCGTCTTGCGGTGGTTTTTTGTAGTCACGAACAGCCGTAATGCCTAATTGCGCACGCAAATCTGCTTGTGCTTTAATTTGAATACGTATAGCATCATGCGCCAATTGAAGCGCTTTTACTAAATCTGCTTCAGCACATTCTTTTGCTTCACCTTCCACCATCATTAGGTTTTTCTCGGTAGCAGCAATTAAAAATTCTAGGTCGGAAGCAGCTAATTCAGTTCTAGTAGGATTCACTATAAATACGCCGTTTACACGGGCAATACGTACTTCACTGATAATTTCTTTAACAGGAATATCAGATACAGCAAGTGCTGCTGAAGCGGCTAAACAAGCCAATGAATCGGGTAGTATTTCGCTATCGCTAGATATCAAGCTCACAAGAACTTGCACATCGCACAAATAATCTTCTGGAAATAATGGGCGAAGTGCACGGTCAATTAAACGACTCGTTAAAATTTCGTAATCGTTTAAACGCGCTTCTCTTTTAAAGAATGATCCTGGGATACGTCCTGCAGATGCAAACTTCTCTTGGTAATCTACGCTTAATGGAAAAAAGTCTTGCCCTTCTTTAGGGTCTTTGTTGGCAACGACTGTTGCCAGTATTACGCAATTGCCTTGGCTTACAGTAACAGCTCCATCGGCCTGACGGGCCAATTTTCCGGTACCAAGCGTTACTTCGCGGCCACCGCCAAGGTCAAACTTTACACTAGTTGGTTGTGATAACATGGTTTATTTTTGTAATTCGGCAGTAAAATTTACCCAATATAAATCAGGTGGTTTATTGCCTTTGTTAAAGGAATTTTTAGCTCGAAAACAGGTATTTATACAAATGACTATTCCCAACCGTATCAAATGTGTCAGTTGGGAATAGCCTATAGTATCATTGAAAAATTATTTTCTCAGACCTAATTTCTCGATTAAGGCACGGTAACCAGTTAGGTTGTGCTTTTGCATGTAGCTTAATAAACGCTTACGCTGTCCTACCATTTTCATTAATCCACGTTGGGTGGAAAAATCTTTCTTGTTAGACTGTAAGTGCTTGGAAATCTGAACGATACGTTCAGTCAAAATAGCAACTTGTGCTTCAATTGAACCAGTGTTAGTGGCTTTTCCACCAAATTCAGCAAAAATACTTGCTCTCTTTTCTGTTGTTAAATAAGGCATCTCAAAATTTTTAAAAAGACTCCGGAAATTTACTTCTAATTTTTATCGGCTGCAAAAGTAATGAATTAATTATAGATTATTCTAATTTTTAGTGCCCATTTTTAGAGATTAGAAGCAATTTAGTTTAATAGGGCATTTTGGCATGAAATTAGTTTGTTTTTCGAGATATTATTTATTATGAATATTTTTACTGCATCAAGATTAAACCAATTAACATGTTTGGGGTAACAATTTTAGGAAATAATTCAGCTGTTCCAGCCTTTAATCGGCATCCAACATCCCAATTGGTTACGTTGAACGACCAATTATTTCTGATTGACTGTGGTGAAGGAACCCAAACGCAAATAACTCGGTACAAAATTCGTCGGAGTAAAATTGGCTATATTTTTATTTCGCATTTACACGGCGACCATTATTTTGGTTTAATTGGGCTAATTACCACCATGGGATTATTGGGCCGCAAACAAATCTTAACTATTTATGGTCCAGCACAACTAAAAGATATTATTCAATTGCAATTGAGTGTTGCCAATACTATCCTGCCATTTGAACTGGAATTTCATGCGCTTGAAACCGAAAAGGTTATTGTAGACCATCCAAAATTTACCGTGTCTTGTTTTGCCACGCAGCATAGAATTGCTTGTTGGGGATTTATTTTTAAAGAAAAGAAAATGCCCAGAAAAATAGATCCTGCTAAATGTTTGGAATTTGAAATCCCATCGGCATTTTACAACCAATTAAAAAATGGTGAAGATTATCAAAGAAAAAACGGCACATTGATTAATAATGATTGGGTGACTTTTGCAAATAGCCCTAGCCGTAGTTATGCATTTTGCGCTGATACCCTTTATAACGAATCAATTATTGATAAAATAGAAAAAGTTAATTTACTTTATCACGAAACAACTTATTTAAAAGACATGGAATTGCGAGCTGCAGAACGCTTTCATTCAACTACTAATCAAGCTGCGGCTATTGCTAAAAAGGCGAATGTTGGTAAATTATTAATTGGGCATTTTAGTAGTAAATACGAAGACCTAACAGATTTTTTAACAGAAACTTCTGCTGACTTTCAACAAACAGATTTAGCAATTGAAGGCATTACATTCCTCATTAAATAGTACCTACAAAATAAAAGAGCCATTTGTGTTTAAACAAATGGCTCTTTATATAAATTGACTAAAGATTAGTCTAGTATTTCTGCGTCTTTTGGATACTTAGCTCTTACAAAAAGGAAACTGGCATCTGGCAGTACCGTATTAGTATTTAAATTACTTAAAATAAACTCTAATGTATTATTGCTTTTGTCGAGCACTTTAGCTTTAGTGATAATACTCTTTGATTTATCAATAAAAATATTCACTTTTAAAAAGCTCTTTCTTTTATCGATTGGCGTCATTTCAATTTCATGAAAAGCACCAGTTGAAGAAATAAGTTTGTAGTTAAAATCTTTATCGTAAAAATTAGACAATAGATTCTGTGGACTAAGTGTTTGGTTTGATTCTTCTAAAGTTGATTTGGTGATGGTTTTGATTCCGTCGAAATTATAAATATTTACCCCATCACATATAATTTCATTCTTGCCTTGTTTAAGTGTATACTTCTGACCTTTGATGGCAATAGATCCGGTTTTGGTGCCGTTATCTTTTCCTTTACTACCAACTGATTTGATACTGAAACTAGCTGAAATGCCTTTAAATCCTTTCACTTTAGCACTTACACCGTCTAAAACAGCTTTGGCATTGGGATCGTTTTGGGAAAATGCAAATTGACACATTAACAAGGCCAATATAAATGGCAAGTAGCTTTTTTTTATCATCGGAACTTTTTAGTTACAGCAATCAATATCTAACAAATCGTTGGTAAATATACAACTTGATAGGTTTTTATTGCAATGGTAAAGATTTCTTAATACGACTTATCGGTTTGCTCTTGGTTTAAATCGGCAAAAACAATATTTACATTAATGAATCTAAATATTGCTCTAGCTCCATTTCGGTTTTATAGCGTACTTCTCGGGCCTTACTTCCTTGGTTGGGCCCTACAATTCCAGCGGCTTCTAATTGATCCATTAATCGACCAGCACGGTTATATCCTAGTTTCATTCTACGCTGAATAAGCGATGTTGAACCTATTTGACTTTGTACAATTAGTCTTGCCGCATCTTCAAACAAAGCATCCCTGTCGCCACTATCAAAATCTTTTCCTTCTAAATCTTTTTCATCTACATATTCTGGCAAAAGAAATGCTTGCGGATAGCCTTTTTGATTGCCAATAAACGCACACACTTTTTCTACTTCTGGTGTATCAACAAAAGCACACTGCAAACGTGTTATCTCGCCATTATAGCTTACTAACATGTCCCCCTTACCTATCAATTGCTCTGCGCCGCCTGCATCTAAAATGGTACGACTATCAATTTTAGACGACACTTTAAAGGCCATCCTTGCTGGAAAATTGGCTTTAATGGTACCTGTAATAATATTAACGGAAGGACGCTGTGTAGCAATAATTAAATGGATACCAATGGCACGTGCTAACTGCGCTAAACGGGCAATAGGCATTTCTACTTCTTTACCTGCAGTCATAATTAAATCGGCAAACTCGTCTACTACTAATACAATAAACGGTAAGTATTGGTGGCCTTTTTCGGGATTTAGTTTTCGAGAAGTAAATTTCTCGTTGTACTCTTTAATATTTCTACAACCTGCTTCTTTTAATAAATCGTAACGGTTATCCATTTCAATACACAAGGCATTGAGGGTATGTACCACTTTTTTAGTGTCAGTAATAATAGACTCTTCTTCGCCCGGCAATTTGGCCAAGAAATGTTTTTCAATTACACGATACAAACTCAATTCTACTTTTTTAGGATCAACTAAAACAAATTTTAATTGAGACGGATGTTTTTTATACAATAACGAAACAAGTAATGTATTAATCCCTACTGATTTCCCTTGACCTGTAGCTCCTGCCATTAATAAGTGTGGCATTGCCGCAAGGTCTACAATAAAGTTTTCGTTGTCGATTTTTTTACCAATTGCAATTGGTAAAGAGAAATTATTATTCTGAAACTTTTCTGAAGCTAGTAAAGTTTTCATACTCACTACACTCTTGCGAATATTAGGAACTTCAATACCAATCGTTCCTTTACCTGGTATTGGCGCAATAATACGAATACCCAATGCAGCAAGGCTTAACGCAATATCATCTTCTAGATTTTTAATTCTACTAATACGCACACCAGGGGCAGGTACAATTTCATATAAAGTTACGGTTGGCCCTACTGTTGCAGCAATTCGTTGAATGGCTATGTCGTAGTTTTTAAGCGTGGCAATGATTTGATTCTTGTGCGTTTCTAACTCTGTAGGATCATGTACAATTTTTTCACTGCCATGCGTTTCTAATAAATCTAAAGTGGGATATTTATAGTCTTTTAAATCGAGTGTAACATCATATTTACTAGCCAAACTTCCTACCGCTGTCGCTACTTTAGAACTCATGGGTTCTTCTGCTTGTGGCACCGCTTTTATTTCTAATTCTAAATCGGCATTTTGCAAGGCGTCTACACTTGGCGTTTTTGCAATAGGGGTATAAGGAACAAGTATCTCAGGCTCGAGTAACTCTTCTACTTCTGCAATATCTTTTTCTTGTAAACCAAATTGGGTTAAAGGGCTGATAAGTTCTTCTTCATCTGGCTCAACCAACACTACTTCTGATGCATCATTTTTAAGTTTGTTATTACTTAAAGGTTCTTCGGCACTTTGATGTATAAAAAGCTTTGCTTCTGTTGGTGATTGATTCCATTCTTTAAATACAGGCAGTTCGTCATCCACTAAATCAGTTGTTTCATTTGTAGTAGATACCGGAATACTATTTGATGATTTCTTATTCCATTCTGGCAACACAAATCTTGGATTAAATCGCCAAATAATATAAGTAAAGACTGCTAATAATAAGAGTGCCCCCGTTCCTAATTTACCCAACCATTTCACAAACCAATCACGCATAATTTCACCTACAGCCCCTCCCCAAGAAAATTCACTTCCACTTGTGACAAAAGCAAAAGACATGCTTAATACTAATAATCCTACAACAACATATTTGATATTTCTTGTAACCTTAAAAATGACTTTATCGAACAACAAATTCATTCCTAATACAAAGAAAAAAGTACATAATAAATAAGCAGCTAAACCAAATCCTCTATAAATTAATAGATGTGCTGTATATGCGCCAAGTACACCCAATAAGTTGTTTACTTTAATATCGGCCGTTGAAAAAATCTTTATGCCAAATTGGTGAACAATGTCTTGGTCTTCTTGCCATGAAAATAGGTAGGAAGTAAGTGCCACAAACAAGAATCCTGCAGTAAGCAAACTGATTGCACCCGCTATTTTGCCTGTTCGTTCGTCCTTTACAACTTCTGTAACAGTTACCTGCGCTTCTTTATCGGCAGTTAATTGTTCTGGATCTGGAGGAGGAGGCGTTTTCTTTTTTAAAATATTGGCCATGAAAACAAATATAAGCTATGCAACTGCGCTGAAAATGAAAGGGCAAGCCGATGTGCAAAACTGTTGTATAGTAAGGGAGTTTTCCACTATTAATTGCTTTTTTTAACCCCTGTACCTAGTAAAATCCAGCCAAGTATTAAAAAAAGACCGCCGATTGGGGTGATTGGGCCTACCCATGCAAGGTTTGTATTGCCTGAATAGGCCATATAAGTTAGTGTGTATAATGATCCGCTAAACAGGGCAATTCCAACCATAAAAAAAACACCCGCATTTCTAATTAGTTTGTTGGGATTTTTATCATAAAGTATCCCTGTAATAGCCAAGGCAAAAACATGATAAAATTGGTACCGCACCGCAGTTTCAAAAGTCGTTAGCGCTTGCTCTGAAACCAACTGTTTTAATGCGTGTGCCCCAAAAGCCCCAAGTGCTACAGTTAATGCACCCAAAAAAGCAGCAGTAACAATGAATTTATTTTGCATTTTCTTTGATGATTTTTAGAAATGTTTTTTCGTTAATATCGGCTTTGGTTAAATGAATTGTTGCTTGTTCATAAAATGGCAACCGCTCATTTCTTTTATTGGTTAAAAAATCGTGCAATGCTGCGTCTGATAAATTTTTTATTAAAGGACGATGCGCTTTTTCTGGTACTAATCTTTTTACTAATTCATCAATGGGTTCATCAATCCAAATGGTTAAGCCTTGCTGGTTCATCCATTTGATGTTTTCACTAAAACAGGGTGTGCCGCCTCCTGTTGCTAGTACAAAGGCTTTTTTTTCTTTAAACCAACGTAAAATTTTTGCCTCTTGTAGTCGAAAATATTCTTCGCCATCTTCTGCAAAAATTTCTTGAATTGTTTTTTCTTCATTAGACTCTATCACAAAGTCTAAATCATATCCACCAGTTTTTATTTTTTTAGCTAAATACTTTGCCCAATAAGATTTACCACTACCCATCATTCCAATAAGGAAAATTTTATGCTGTATGGGTGTAATTGTTTCCATATAAAAAATAATTTATGTAAATGCATTAAACCCTGTAATATCCATTCCAGTAATTAATAAATGAATATCGTGTGTGCCTTCATAAGTAATAACACTTTCTAAATTCATCATGTGTCGCATGACACTATATTCTCCTGTAATGCCCATCCCTCCTAATATCTGCCGGGCATCTCTTGCAATATTAGTGGCTATTTCGCAACTGTTCCTTTTTGCCATACTTATTTGTTGTGCAGTTGCTTTTCCTTCATTCATTAATACACCTAAACGCCATACCAATAATTGTGCTTTTGTAATTTCAGTGATCATTTCTGCCAATTTCTTTTGTTGTAATTGAAAGGCGCCTATTGGCCGATCAAATTGGATTCTTTCTTGACTATACCGCAAAGCAGTATCATAACAATCCATAGCAGCCCCAAGTGCACCCCAAGCTATTCCATATCTGGCTTTGGATAAGCAGCTTAAAGGCCCTTTTAATCCTTTAATATTTGGTAAGATATTTTCTTTAGGAATCACCACATTGTCGAACACCAATTCTCCTGTGGCACTTGCGCGCAAACTCCATTTTCCATGAATGGTGGGTGTGCTAAATCCTTTCATTCCTCGCTCAACTATAACACCTACAATTTCTCCTGAATCGTTTTTGGCCCATACAATTGCTACTTGTGCAATTGGTGCGTTACTAATCCACATTTTAGCGCCATTCAATACATAATGATCCCCCGCATCTGTTAATTTGGTTAACATGCCAGATGGGTTGCTGCCATGATCAGGTTCTGTTAAACCAAAACATCCCAACCATACTCCACTAGCTAATTTTGGCAAGTATTTATTTTTTTGTTCTTCGGATCCATATGCATAAATAGGATACATAACTAATGATCCTTGCACACTTGCAGCACTTCTAATGCCACTGTCGCCGCGTTCTAATTCTTGCATCATCAATCCATAACTGATGTAGTCTAATCCTCCCCCACCATATTGCGCAGGAATGGTAGGACCATAACATCCTAAATCACCCAATTGCTTGACTATTTGAATAGGAAATTCAGCGCGTTGCGCATAGTCTTCTATGATAGGTGAAATTTCTTTTTTTACATAACTGCGAACCGATTGTCTGATTAGTTTTTGCTCATCTGTTAAAAGCTCGTCTAACAAGTAATAATCGGGAGATTGAAATTGATCTGTTTTGGCTGCCATTATTTTTAATTAAATACTAATATAAAAGTACCCATGTATTTGAAGCGTTCTACAAAAATACAATGATGCTTTCAGTTGTGTTAGGTTTAATGCATTTTTATTTCACAGTCACAATTCTAATATATCATTGATTATTAGTTATTTTACACAGTGCATTGCCAATCAATTAATAATAACCGGCCGCATTTGCTAATTAACGAATTAATAAGATTTTATGTCTGAAATATTTGATACAAGTGTAACATTTGCAGAAAGGGCTGATGCATTAGATCCTCTTGCTTATTTAAAAGACGCATTTTATTTTCCACAACACAAGGGAAAAGATGCTATTTATTTTTGTGGAAATTCTTTGGGTTTACAACCAAAAAAAATGCAAGCTGCAGTTGAAACTGAATTAACAACTTGGCGAGAAATGGCTGTGGGCGGCTATTTTGGTGGCACAAACCCTTGGCTTAAGTACCACGAATTCTTGCAGCCTAGCCTTGCAAAAATTGTTGGTGCAAATCCTTTAGAAATAACAGTGATGAATAGTTTAACAGTGAACCTTCATTTGTTAATGCTCAGTTTTTATAAGCCTACCACAACGCGTTTTAAAATAATTATGGAATCTGGCGCCTTCCCATCAGACCAATATGCAGTTGAAACACTCGTGAAACATTTTGGATTAGATCCTGTAACAACCATCATTGAAATAGCTCCTAAAAATGGCAATAAAAATTTAAACGAAGAAGATATTCTTGAAGCTATCACCACTACTGGGCCAGCATTAGCAATGGTAATTATGGGCGGCATCAATTACTACACTGGTCAATTATACCCAATACAGTCTATAACAAACGCCGCACACCAAGTTGGCGCAATTGTTGGTTTCGATTTAGCGCATGTTGTAGGGAATGTACCTGTTGCCTTACATGATTGGCATGTTGATTTTGCAGTTTGGTGCAGTTATAAATATTTGAATGCTGGGCCTGGTGCTGTGGGCGGCGTATTTGTACACGAAAAATGGGCTTCTAATATAAATACACCTCGATTAGCAGGATGGTGGGGAAATGATGAAGCAACAAGGTTTAAAATGGAAAAAGGCTTTCTACCAAAACCAAATGCTTCTGGCTGGAATATAAGTACTACCCAAGTTTTTAATTGTATTGGTTTAAAAACCTCGCTCGAATTATTTGATGAAGTAGGTATAGAAAATCTTAGAAAGAAAAGCATTTTGCTAACTAATTATTTAGCATTTTTAATGCAACAATTACCCAATTTAAGTTTTGAAATCATTACACCCTCAAACCCCGCTCAAAGAGGTGTTCAATTGAGTTTATATTTTAAAGAAAACGCAAAAGCCATTCACAATAAAATGATTGAAAATGGTATTATTGTTGACTTTAGAGAACCTGGCGTGATTCGTCTAGCCCCTGCTCCTATGTATTGTAGTTATTTGGATGTGCATCAATTTTATTGTATCTTAAGAGACCATTTTTAGTATCCCAATCAATAAGAAATTTCTATTGTACAAGTTTATAAATAAATAAAAATGAGTACCCATTGCCATAGCTTAATTTGTTTGGGCGATTCCTATACCATTGGTGAATCTGTTGCGCTACATGCTGGATTCCCATACCAAACTATTCAGTTATTACGTATTGCAGGCTTGCATTTTCATGCCCCAGAAATTATAGCAAAAACTGGATGGACAAGTTTTGAACTGGCCGAGCATTTAATTAAATTACAATTAAATGACTCTTATGATTTTGTTAGTTTACTCATTGGCGTGAACAACCATTACCGCGAACTAGATGTAGAAAGTTTTTCTGAAGACCTCAGTTTTTTAATAAAAAAAGCTATTCACTTAACGGGAGGAAATGCCAAACAAGTTTTTTTAATGTCTATTCCAGATTGGACCATTACTACTTATGGGCATTCAAATAAAAAAAATAGCACCGTTGATACAATTGCCTCGTTCAACGAAACTTGCAAACTATTGTCTTTAAAAAATGGCTGTAATTTTATTGACATAACAAATCATACCAATTTGGCGGAAAAAGATACGAGTTTACTAGCAGAAGATGGATTGCATTACAGTGAAAAATCTTATGCGTATTGGGCACAGGAACTAGCTACTAAAATTGAAGAAAGTATTCATCAAAAAGGCAAATAAGTTTTCATTTCTGTTTGATATTCCTTTGCCACTTTTGTTGCTACAGTTGCAAAATTTTCGCCACCACTTGCAAAAATAATGGCCCTGCTAGCATTTACTAATAAACCACAATCTCTATTCATTCCATACTTAGAAACCTCGGCTAAACTGCCCCCTTGTGCTCCCACTCCTGGTACTAATAAAAAGTGTTCTGGAATAATGGATCGAATATTTTCAAGGTCACTTGCACGTGTAGCACCCACTACAAACATTAAGTTATCGGGCGTTCCCCAAGAAGCAATTTTTTCTAAGACTGTTTCGTATAATCGTTTTTCTGAATTATTTTGCGTAATGAGTGGCTCAAGTGTTTGAACTTGATAAGATGGTTGAACCATTAATTGTTGAAAATCATTACTACCAGCGTTTGAGGTTAACCCCAAAACAATACTCCATTTATTTTCATATTCTAAAAATGGACGGACGCTATCTTCTCCCATATAAGGTGCAATAGTCACCGCATCAAAAGGTAATACTTCAAAAAATGTTTTGGCATATTGCGCAGATGTATTACCAATATCGCCACGCTTTGCGTCAGCAATTTTAAAATGTGTGTTAGGAATATAGTGTAAGGATTTCTCCATACTCTCCCATCCTTTTAATCCTTGTGATTCGTAAAAAGCCGTATTAATTTTATAGCCCACACAATGGTCTTTGGTAGCGTCAATGATGGCTTTGTTAAATGCAAATACAGGATCGGATTCTCCCATTAAATGCTTGGGGATTTTGGTAATATCCGAATCTAATCCTACTACGAGGAAACTGTTTTTTTCTTGTATTTGATTAACTAGTTCAGAACGATTCATGCCACAAATGTAAATAGAAAGCTTTATTGATACGAATACACTTGATAGCCCCATGCTGCAAGTGAAAACGAATGACCCGCTTTAATGGCCATTTTTTGATTTGAAAATAATTCTGTTACATCACCTAAAATTGTATTGTCATTAATAGTAACCGACTGTGCATTTGCGCTTAAATTCAATACTACCAATACTTTGCTATTATTGGCAAACCTTGTATAAGCATATATTTTATCATCTGCAGTAGATACTAATTTCTTAAATCCGGCATTAGCTGCTAGTGCCGCAGAACTAGTATGCAAATTCAATAATTTTTTATAAAAAGGCGCACGGGCATATTTTGCAAACGGGATAGTATCTTTTTCAAAAAAGGAAATGCTACGCAATAACGGTTCTTCTTGACTGCTATATACCAAAGGAATAGCACGTTTAAATGTTTGAGACAAAACCGCAAAAGGTGCATGAATATCACCTGGCATGGTAGCAAAATCTGCTTTATTCCAACTGTTTTCGTCGTGATTACTGGTAAAACACAAGCGTAATCCGTTGGCTGGATAGGTTGTATCTACTTGCTTTACTACACTATCTAATACCGCTGCATTTCTTTTGCCAGCTGCAATTAGTTTCATCATAGAAAATTCTGTCCAGCCATAAGTTGCATCAAATCCATCGGTATATAATGATGGCTTTTCTGCTTCTGCTAACATGAAGATATTTTTTTCTTGTTTTAAGCTTTTAATGGCTTTGGTCCAAAATGCATCAGATACGCCACCTGCAAAATCGCAACGATAACCATCTATATCCGTTTCATTTACCCAATAATGCATGGCAGCAAGCATTGTATCGCAGAGTTCTTGGTTATTATAATTAAGCTTGCGTGTATCAGTCCAATCGTATTGTGAAATAGGTTTTCCAGTACTGTCTTTTACATAAAAATCTGGATGCGATTGTAACCATGGATGATCTGCACCTGAATGATTAGGTACCCAATCTATCATTACTTTAAAGCCTAAATCGTGTGCTTTTTTAACCAAGGCCTTCCAATCGGCTAAATTGCCAAATTCGGGGTTGATTCCTGTGTAATCTGCTACAGCATAATAACTACCCAAACTACCTTTTCTATCAACTTTACTAATTGGATTAATGGGCATAAACCATAGCGTTTGCACCCCCATTTCTTTCAGCCTTTCTAAATGTTCACCGAATGCCTGAAAGGTTCCTGCTGCGGTATATTGGCGCACATTTACTTCATAAATATTACTATTCATCATCCAAGCTGGATGACCTTCAATAGTGGCAGTATCTAATGCAATAAATTTATTGGATGAATTAGAACAAGCACTCAATAATGCAAGCGAAAAGGCTAGAAAAAATAGTTTTTTCAATAACATAACATTCGTTTAGGGTATAAATTTATCTACTATTGTGTAAAAAACACACATTATTGGCAACTATTTTTATCAACCCTTCTACTTAGGCTATGTTAACACCACAATAAGGGCATAAATAATGCCTGGTAGCCAAAATAAAAGAGATAATAAAACGCTAATCCAAAATCGATTATTAATACCTCCTTCGTGAAGCCCAACTGCTAATGGAGGTAACAAAATAGCGAGTATTGCATATAAAAGCGTGTTGGTACTAACTTCAGTTCCGTCTTCGTTTTGCTGTTGACGATAATTTTTCACCAAAGATTTCACTTCTCCAAAACGGGCTTTTTTTTCTGCTTTTGAAAGACTGCTAAACGCTTGCATAGCATCTTTAACCATTTTTTCATCTACTTTGGAGGTGTAACTTACAGTAGTATCATTGTTTTTGCTAGCACCTGGTATTGCTGCATTTGATGTAAATACCATCAAAATAATAAAACTGAAGAAGAAGCTTTTTTTCATGTGATTTTTTTAGGGTAGTAATTGCTAAGTTATGTTTTTGATGTATTTAAAAAGAATTAAAAAAGTTAAATGTGTTACTAGCTTTTATAGTTAGTAGTTTTACAAAAATCATACCTTTTTATTAAACTAAAATAGATGTATAAAATATTAACGATTTCTATTTTTCTACTTGCAACATGTGCTACCAAAACAACCGACTATAAAAAAGCAGAAAACGCTTTTGATGCGGGAAGGGAATTTATAGACGCAGGATTTAAGGGCGATTTTACAAAAGCCACTTTTTTTATGCTGCCTAACAAGGCCAATAAGCAACTACTTGGAACACTTGAAACACAATACCGGAGTAAAGACAAAGAAGGCCGTCAGCAAGCCAGGACCGCCTCTATTAATATTATTCAGGTAGATGATATTGACTCAATAACTACTATTATTCAATATAGTAGTTCATTTGAAAAATTAACCAAAAAAATAAAAGTGGTTAAAAAAGAAGCCAACTGGCTAGTTGATTACCAATACAGTTTCAGTTCAAAATAGACATATGACAAAATAATTAGCATAGAAACCAGAGAATTTGAAAAAAATAAGCAAGTCGTTCCTATATTTGCAAAAAATAAATAACAATGGAAGCAGTAAAATCAAATGGTAAAAATTGGCTTTGGTTTTTTATATGGTTAGGGATATTAATTACCCTATTACTAGTTTATCGTCAATTTTTTTGGTTAGCATTACCAGGTACTGTTACTTATTTTGCTAAATCTTTAGACTTACTTTAATTTATTTCAATTAATAGCATATTTACAAAAGCAGCTCTTTGGGCTGCTTTTGACGTTTATAGAAAGTACCTTTTAATGATTCTTAATTGGTGTGTTCTTTCGCCCGATTGTTTATTGATGATGCCCATATTATCTATCGAATCAATTCGAACTTTACCTGACGAATGAATAATGCTGGCATTATTTAACATCAATCCTGTATGGGTAATTTTACCTTCGGCATTATCAAAAAAAGCAAGGTCCCCACATTTGGCTTCTTGCAAAAAACCGACCACTTCGCCTAAAGCTGCCTGTTGATAAGCGTCTCGTGGCAAAGCAATTCCTAAACTACGGTAAACTTGTTGGGTAAATCCACTACAATCAATTCCAAAAATAGATTTCCCACCCCATAAATAAGGCGTGTTTAAATACATACTGGCTATTGCTTTTATAGCAGCTTCATTAATCGCTTTTATTGATGGTTGATGTAATGATACCACTACATTAAAACAATCGTTCCCAATTTGAGTTAGGTCTTGTTGAAATATCCCTGTAGGACAACCCATAGGAATCTGCATAGACGCGCCATTGCACGTGATCTCAGACAGGTAATTTGCAGTTAGCGCATTGTTGCTATTATTCAACAAAGCTTCAGGAATGGCCGCTAATTGGCTTGTTTGGCACCATCCAATATAATTGTCGTAAATGGATTGAATTTTTGTAAAATCTTTTGTAGACTCTAGCACTTTGGCAGTTTCGCCAAATAATAATTGACTCACCATTTCAGCGCGGTGAGATGCTTCTAAACGCATGTGAGATACAGGAACTATGGCTATTACAAAAGACATTGACTAATTTTAGTTCAAGTTATGGAATTTTAGAAAATTGGCATCTAACTATTAAAGCATTTTTTATCGTGTTGCAAAAAAACAACCTAGAAAATATTAGCGACAATGAATTGCTCGAGAAATATAAAATCGACCAAGATAGTCAATGGCTAGGTATTTTGCTGCAACGCTATACCCTATTATTGCTAGGTGTATGTATGAAATATTTAAAAAATGAAGAAGCTGCAAAGGATGCCGTACAACAAGTTTTTTTAAAAGCAATAACCGCATTACCTAAAACAAACGTAGCATACTTAAAAAGCTGGCTATATACTATTGCCAGAAACCATTGCCTGATGCAATTAAGGGATAAAACAAAATGGGTAACAATTAGTACCGAAGCCGATATTCAAGATAATAGGTTTTTTGAGCCTTTTGATGCTAATAAAGAACAAACTATTCTCATTCTAGAAAAGGCATTGCTTGAATTAAATCCTCCTCAAAAGGTTTGTGTAAGTTTGTTTTATTTAGAAAAAAAGAGTTACCAAGAAATTGTAATAATAACAGGATTTAGTTTATTGCAAGTAAAGAGTTATATTCAAAATGGCAAACGCAATTTAAAATCATTAGTCATTCAAAAATTGCAGCAATTATAATGTCTGATTTAAAAAACATATTATCCAATAGTAATAGTGTAGACGAACAGCTATTTCAAAAGTATTTAGCAGGAACGACTAGTGCAGAAGAACGCTTTTTTGTTGAAAACCAAATGGCAGAAGATGATATTGTAAATGAAGCAATTGAAGGTCTCCAAAATTTTAAAGATCCGCAATTGGCTCAAAACTATGTTGCACAATTAAACAGTCAATTACAGAAGCAAATTGGTAAAAGGAAAAAGCGTCAATTCAATAAACTAATAAAAGAGCAATCATGGGCTATCATAGCCATCATTGTAGTGCTTACTATTTCGGCAATAGCTTATTTTACAATTCAGCTACTTCATCATTCTCCTCGTTAACCAAAATTTCTTTTTTGACTTTTTCTTTGGGTGATATTTCATTAATTAATTCTGCTACTAATGCAGTCCAGCCACTTTGATGACTAGCACCTAATCCCCTACCATTATCGCCATTAAAATATTCATAAAACAATACCAAGTCTTTGTTTTCTGGTTGACAATAAAACCAATTCTGTTCTGCATTTAATTGTCTACAATGTGCTCCATCTAATTCAAACAAACTGATCACTCTTTTGGTTAATTCTATTGCTACTTCTTTTAGTGTTATAAAATTGCCAGAACCGGTTGGATAATCAACAGTAAGTACCTCATCATAAAACTCGCCAAACTTTTTAATGCTTTGTATAATCATATAATTAATAGGCATCCAAACAGGGCCACGCCAGTTGCTATTGCCACCAAAAAAATCAGAAGTGCTATCGCCTGGATCGTATTGAATTGAATAATCAGACCCTTCAATATTTACTTTATAAGGGTTTTCTTGGTGGTATTTAGATAAAGCCCTAATTCCACCAGGAGACAAGAATTCCGTTTCGCTTAATAAGCGTTGTAATATGGCAATTAAGCGATCTTTTGGAATTAGAGAAATCAATGTTTTGCCTTCTTCTGCTTTTTCTTCATTGGGCCAAAAACGATTATTTTTTAAACGATATTGTTCAAACCAAGTAATCCGTTTGGTAAAGTCTTGCAACTTTTCAAATACTTTTTTATTAATTATTGAAACGGCAAATAAAGAGGTTAGTCCAACAATTGACTGAATGCGCAATTGGATCGGTTTACTACCGGGTAGGCCGAGTGTATCGTAATAAAATTTATCTTCGTCATTCCACATTCCCTTTTCATTGAGGGCTTCTGCAATCAACACAAAATGTTCAAAGAATTTTGTGGCAGTATCTTCAAAAGATTCGTCGTGCATAGATATTTCAAGTGCCATATCCATTAAATTCAGCGCATACATACCCATCCAACTGGTGCCATCTGCTTGCTCTAACAAGGCTTGACTATGTAATTGAACGCTTCTATTAAAAACACCAATATTATCTAGTCCTAAAAATCCACCTTCAAATATATTTTTGCCATTTTTGTCTTTTCGGTTAATCCACCAAGTAAAATTGATGATTAATTTTTGAAAGATTTTTTTTAAAAAAACGACATCTCCTTTTCCTGTTTGTTTTTTTTCTATATTATAAACCTGTAATGCCGCCCAAGCTTGTACCGGCGGATTAACGTCTCCAAAATTCCATTCGTAAGCAGGTAATTGACCATCTGGTTTCATATACCATTCCCGCATTACTAAACTAAGTTGGTGCTTTGCAAAAGTTGGGTCAACCATTGCAATTGGCACACAATGAAAAGCAAGATCCCATGCTGCATACCAGGGATATTCCCATTTATCGGGCATCAATACAATATCTTGATTTTTTAAATGTTGCCAATCGTGATTTCTCCCATGTTTTCTTTGTTCTGTTATTGGCGAAATGCCATCCGATTTACTGAGCCATTTTTCAACATCATAATGGTAATACTGTTTACTCCATAACAAGCCGGCTAGTGCCTTTCGTTGAATATTTCTAATATCTGCCGACAATTGGTCTGGTAAAATTTCATCATAAAATTCGTCGGCTTCTATTTTTCGTTGAGAAAAAATACTATCACAATCCTCAGAAAAAGGATTGTCTAACATCACATCTCCTAAACGTAAATAAATTGTTTTAGAACCTCCACCAGGAATATTAAAATCATAAACAGGTGCAAATTTGGTGCCTTCTTTTTTGCTACTTAGTTCTGTAACATTTTTTTTAGAAATAATCGCATCATTAAATGCATCTTTTACAAATATTGACTCGTTGGGTGTGCCAAATAATTTATTGGTATTTGTTTCATTTTCTGTAAAAAAACGATTATTTGATTTTTGATAATATAAATAATATTTCCCTAATCTTTCATGTGTTGCCCGAACAATTCCGTCTTGCACTTCTTGAATGATGGGTTTTTGAATCATATCATTTTGCTTCCATCGATTATAAAACCATAAATTGGGCAAAACTGTTATTGGGGCTGCATTTTTACCCCTATTAATTATCTCGATTTTTATTCCAATATCGCGCTTGCTATATTTTGCGTAAGTAATGTAAACATCAAAATATTTATTGTCTTCAAAAACGCCTGTATCTAATATTTCATACTCCGTCTCTTGCCTAGTTCTATTTTTATTTACGTCTAAAAGTTGTTGATAAGGAAAGGCGTTTTGCGGATACTTGTAGAGCATCTGCATATAATAATGCGAAGGAATATTATCTAAATAATAATAGAGTTCTTTAACATCTTCTCCGTGGTTACCCTCGTAATTCCCTAAGCCAAATAAACGTTCTTTTAAAATTTCATCTTTCCCATTCCATAATGAAATGGCAAAACATAAATTGCCAAAAAAATCTGATATTCCGCCAAGTCCATCTTCACCCCAAACATAGGCCCTACTTTGGGCATGATTGAAAGGAAAATAATTCCAGGCATCACTATTTCCACTATAATCTTCTCGTACGGTTCCCCACTGGCGTTCTGATAAATATGGGCCCCATTGTTCTAAGGGTACTTTTTTACTAGCGTTAACTTTAAGTCGTTGTTGTTCGGCTGTCATCAAAAAAAAATTACAAAAAATCTATAGGAAGGACTTATTTATTATTGCTCGAGGCTTCATCTTCTAACTTCCCTCTTTTATATGTAACTAAGCCATTTAAAAAATTTCTAAGGATTTGATCACCTGCTTCAACATAACTTGGATGGTCTGGATGGCGAAACAAATCACCTAAAGCACCTTTGGTAATTACAAAGCCTTCTAAGGATAAAATATGAATCACTTCTTCGGTTCGCAAAGAGAGGGCTACACGTATTTTTTTAAGTATATCGTTGTTACTTAGCATTTCAATAGGTTTGGTTTCAATGTTTAAAGATAGTTTTTATCGGAAAACGGCTACTGCTTTTCTTTACAATATATTCGCAACCTATTTGTAAACACTGTTGTAAAACCCAAAAATGACCCAAAAAACACATCGATACTTTGTAATAAACAAGCCATATAACATGGTTTCGCAGTTTATTAGTTCGCACGATGTAACACTTTTAGGGCAATTAAACTATCCATTTCCCGAAGGAATTCATGCCATTGGCAGGCTCGATAATCATTCCGAAGGTTTATTGTTATTAACTACTAATCCTAAAGTAACTAGGCTTTTATTTCAAGGAACAACCGCACATACCAGAACTTATTTGGTACAAGTAAAAAATAATCTAACAGAAGAAACACTCAAAAAGTTACAAGTTGGCGTAACCATTGAAATTAAAGGAGGCCTAGCTTATCAAACTCAGGCTTGTGATGTTAGTATTGTTTCGAAACCCATTTGGTTAGATAGCCCCAAGCACGAAATACCAGCACATATACCACACACATGGTTACTAATTAATTTAACAGAAGGCAAGTTTCACCAGGTAAGAAAAATGGTTGCAGCGGTACACCATAAATGCAGAAGACTAATTCGGGTATCTATTGAAAATATTGAACTTAAAAATTGGGAACCTGGTGCAGTTATTGAATTAGAAGAAACCGATTTTTTTTCGAAATTAAAGATTGATAATTGGCAGGAATAATATAATTAGGCTACACTCAAAAAAACCTGTTGCTCCCAAAATAATTTGCATGTTTCATTAAATTCAGCACTAAATTTTGTTGATGGTAATGGTAATGCTGCAGGCCCCGGAAATGCAGTGATTAAAAAATTACTGGTTTGTTGTTCTTTTAAAACCAATGTTAGCAAATTTGTTATAGGAAGTTTTGAAACTGTTGCGTGTAGTAATAAATGCCCCCTATTTTTTTTGAGAACAGGTTTGTTTGGCGTTAATATTTTTAATGCATCTAATGAAAAGATTCCTAGTGTTCCAATTCCTTCTGGAAAATTTAGTGTATCAAATTCATAACTAACATGCAAATAGCCATTTTGCCGAAAAGAAGCTGTTTCATTATTAATTGCGCATTGAGTCATTAAGGATTTTATATCCGTTGCGAAAAATTCATGAAATTTAGATCCTGGAATTTGTAAGTTTTCGGCAATTAATGCTTTATTATAACCACGGTCAACTAAGCATTGTATAGCATTATCATTGACCAACGAAAAATGCCGCAAAAGGTGAAAAAGTGTTCTATCGTTGTATGATATAGGCAAATGATTTTTCATTAGATCAATACGCTATTAATAAAATTCAAATTGAAGATACGTTTAAGCAAGTCAATGATAGCAATTATACCCTTTAAAAAAAATAATTTGCTAATCAATAAAAAAATGGAACTTTACAATATGCAGATTTGGAAAAACATTATTAGTAAGCCTTCTTGAATTAAAGCCTTGGGTAGCATTGCATAGCTATCTCCTCTATTGTCAATATTTTTTTTGACAAACAATTATCCACAATTTTTAATCTTTTTATTTATTTGACCAATCATTTGGCCAATCTATTTTAGTCAGGTTTATAACTTATTACTAAGTGATATCTGTGATTGAAAAGATTGCTTTATAAATTTTTAAATTAATACATGAAAACAATCATTGAACCATTTCGGATTAAATCTGTAGAGCCTATTTATTTCACTACTAAAGAAGAAAGAATTCGTGTTTTAGAAGCTGCTAACTACAACCCTTTTTTAATACATGCCAATAAAGTTTTAATTGATTTACTAACGGATAGTGGCACCAGTGCCATGAGTAGTAATCAATGGGCAGGCATTATGCAAGGCGATGAATCCTATGCAGGTAGCAGTAGTTTTTTTAGATTTGAAGAAACCATACAACGTATTACAGGATTGCCTTTGGTCATTCCAACCCACCAAGGAAGAGCAGCAGAAAAAATTCTTTTTAGTATACTTGGAGGCCCTGGCAAATACTTTGTGAGTAATACTTTATTCGATACAACAAGAGCCAATATAGAATTTTCTGCTGCAGAAGGTATT
>Ga0214919_10003694_pt1 | contig 22892 bp, 20 predicted proteins | sample LL1503_MetaG_FD_177994 | JGI IMG/M metagenome (GOLD analysis project Ga0214919, IMG submission 177994) | Freshwater microbial communities from Lake Lanier, Atlanta, Georgia, United States - LL-1503 | ecosystem: Environmental > Aquatic > Freshwater > Lake | place: USA: Georgia | collected... | reverse complement strand
AGGTTGCTGGTACATCTGCCCCTGCCACCTCTTGCACTCGAGCCACCGCACCTAAAATTACATCCATCTCACCTGCTAAGTGATCTAACTCAGCATCACTCATAGTGATTCGAGCTAAGCGGGCTAAATTTGCGACTTCATCGCGGGAGATTGCGGCCATAATTGGTGAGTATAACTGGTGTTAAATCACTGGCGAATTTGCCCATTTCCGCTAACAATCCAAGTTGTTGTAGTCATTGCCGCTAGTCCCATTGGGCCGCGGGCGTGTAATTTCTGATTAGAAATTCCAATCTCAGCACCAAATCCCATTTGCCCACCATCGGTAAATCTTGTTGAGGCGTTTACCATAATTGCAGCGCAATCATTTAATGCAGTAAAGGTAGTAATCACATCTTTATCCTCTGCCACAATCGCTTCGGTGTGGTTTGTTCCATATTTTGCAATATGTTCAATTGCACCCAATACATCACTTACTTGAGCCAGATTTATCTCAAGGGTTCCATACTCAGTTGCATAGGATTTATCAGTTGCTAATTTAGTGGTGATATTTAATTTATCCGCTATAGCTTTACTCTTTGTATCAGCATTAATCAATACCCCAGCCTGTGATAATGCTTTTAGAGCAAGAGGTAAAAATTGTTCGGCAATATCTTGATGCACCAGTAATGTCTCAGCAGCATTACAAACACTTGGACGATCACATTTTGAGTTAATTAAAATTGGTATCGCTTTTACAAGATCTGCTGATTTATCCACATAAACATGGCATACCCCAGCACCAGTTTCAATGGTTGGCACCGTTGCCTCATCAATTACTGCCCTAATTAACTCCGCACTTCCTCGTGGAATTACTAAATCAACTAAGCCACGGGCGGTAAGCAGTGCGGTAACTGTGGTGCGGTCGGTGGCCGGAACTAATTGAATTACCTCTCTAGAGATTGAACTGCCCGCAAATGCTTTTTTCATTACATCAATCAATACCTTATTGCTTTCAGTAGCTTGGGATGAACCACGAAGTAAGGCAGCATTACCAGATTTAATTAATATTACTGCTGCATCTACTGTGACATTAGGTCTAGCTTCATAAACCATTCCAACTACTCCAAATGGAACTGTTTTTTGCTTGAGATTTAAGCCATTCTCAAGATCACGTTCAACTAAAATCTTTCCTAATGGATCTGGTAATTTAGCAATATCTCTGGCAGCAGCTGCCATCTGCCTAACTCTTTTCTCATTTAAAAGCAGACGATCTTGTAGTGATTGGTTAATACCAGCTTTTTTTGCCGCTGCCATATCAACCTCATTTGCCGCTAAGATTAAATCTAAATTCTTTTCTAGTTCACTGGCAATGTTTGTTAAAACTTTATTACGCTCATCATTTGAGGATATAGCCAATGTGCGCGCAGCCAGCCGGGCAGCATGTGCGATATCAGAGATAATGGTGGTGTCACTCATAAGGAGTAAGTCTACGGTCAATTATGCTAAAGCCGTGATGCGGATAATCAGAATCCTTCGTAATACAGTAATTTCCCTAGGAGTCTTATATCTTGCACTATTTGCTCTAACCAAAGTTATTCACTACCCCGAGCCAATTTCAGTTATTAAATTAGGATTAGCTCCCGCCTCAAAGACTCCAACTTTGATGCCATGGCATGTAATAGATCCAGCGAGTAATCCGATAGCACTACCAGTTTCCTCTGAAAAAATGCCGGCTGAAATTATGTATCAGGGAACGTCCCTTTCATTTAATGAGTTTTTAAAGAAAACCGATACAAATGCATTTATTGTTATAAGAAATGGTGTGATGAGTTATGAGTGGTATAAAGATGGTGTAACTCAAAGTACTCAACTTCCTTCATACTCAGTTGGAAAAACAATGACCTCAATTATGATTGGTCAATTAGTATCACAGGGCAAAATTAAAGAGAGCGATAAGTTTGTCGATTACTTCCCAGATTTAAAGGCTGGCACAAGTTTTGATTTAGTAACAATTAAGCATTTACTTGATATGCAAGCAGGTGTAGGGGTTAGTGATAACTATCCATCTGGACCTACTGGTTGGGGTTTAGCAATTGCCCAGATGTATGCATCAACTGATATTGATTGGTTTTTAAAACACAACCGTAAGATGGCATTTGAACCAGGATCAAAATCTGAGTACATGAGCGTTGATACTCAGATGCTTGGCATGATTATTAAAAAGGTAACTGGCAAGAGAATATCTGATTACTTTAGTAAAAATGTGTGGCAGGTAGTTGGTGCAAAGTACCCAGCAACCTGGAATGTAGATCGAATTGGTGGAACTGAAAAAACCTTCTGTTGCTTTAACGCATCAGCTATTGATTACGCCAAAGTTGGTATGTTATTTCTAAATGGTGGTTATTCCGGTCCAAATAGAGTAATTGATAAGGCTTGGCTAAATCGCCTGACTACACCAGTTACAACATTAGATCGTAATTGGGGTTATGGCGCACAGGTTTGGCATCCTTACCCAAATACAAGTTTGATGCTGGGATTACATGGACAGTTTGTATTTATAAATCCAGCAACTAGAACTGTGATTGTTAAGTTAAGTGATAATCCAACTGATTCAGATCATGAATCTGATACTGCAAAAGCGCTACTTGAAATCTCTAACCTTAAGAGTTAATTAGGTAAAAAGTAGGTTCCAACCTGCACGCCAGAGAGTGCCTCATCTAGATCAGATAACTTAGTTAACACCATGCCAATCCCAGCACTTGTTACAACCTTTGCCGCTTCAACCTTGGTCACCATACCACCACTGCCAACACCGGCAGTGCCAGCACCGCCTAATGTTGCGGTATCAAGCTTTGATATATCTGCTACCTGATAAATCGCATTAGCCCCAGGCATTGCTGGATTTGCATCATATAAGCCATCGATATCTGTAACTAGAACAAGTAGGTCTGCGGCAATTAACTTAGTAACAAGTGCTGCTAAGCCATCATTGTCGCCAAACTTAATCTCCTCAGTTCCAACCGTATCGTTTTCATTAATAATTGGTACTACACCCTGCTTTAGTAGTGAGTTTAGAACACCCTTAATATTCTCAAAATGATTTGCCTTAGTAATATCATCTAAGGTAATTAATAGTTGTGAGGTAGTAATTTTAAATCTGTTAAATGATTGGGTGTATTTAGCCATAAGTAAGCCTTGACCAACCGAAGCTGCTGCTTGCTGGGATGTTAAATCAGTTGGTCGAGCTGATAATCCAAGGGGGGCAAGTCCTGCTGCGATAGCACCTGAGGAGACGATAATTACCTCTTTGCCATCTGCTTTAAGTTTTCCAACTACATCTACTAACTTATCAATTGCTGTTGGATCTAAATTAGCCCCAGCTTGTCCAGTAAGTGTTGATGAGCCGACCTTTATAACAATTCTTTTAGTATTACTCAAATTAACGGACATCTTCATCAACTCTTGGATTTCTTGGATTTGCGGTGTTGTACTCCCATTGCATCTCAATCTCATCATCACTTAGTTGATCAATATCATCTTCAAGTAAATCCATTCGCCAAGGTGTAGAAAGGCGAAGATCTTCTCCTCTAGGTCCTCCGGCTAACAACTCAGCTCCTGCTTCAATACTTGGCTCCCAATCAAAGATAACCGCTTCATCTCCGATCCCAATTCTTACCTCATCCCCAGCTTTTGCACCCTTCTTAAATAACTCTTTCTCAACACCATATGAGGCAAGCCGATCTGCTAGATAACCAATTGCTTCAGCGTTTGCAAAATCTGTTTGCATAACCCAACGCTGTGGCTTATCACCAATCACATTAAATGTGCCATCATCATTTGCAGTCACAACAAAGCCGGCATCATCAACAGCAATTGGCCTAAGTACAATCCGAGTAACTTGTTCCTCTTTTTGCGCCTTGCGCACCTTTTGAATTATCTGCGCCATTGCATAAATTAACTCCTGCATTCCCTCTCGGGAGGCAGCTGATACTTGAAAGACTGGAAAACCACGAGACTCTAATGTTTTTTGCACCATATCTGCCATTGCTTTGCCATCTGGTAAATCAATCTTGTTTAGCGCAATAATTCTTGGACGATCAGATAGGCCGCCATACTCTTTTAATTCCTCTTCGATAATATCAAAATCCTTAACTGGATCTCTATCACTTTCTAAGGTGGCAGAATCTAAAACATGTACTAATGCTGCGCACCGCTCAACATGGCGCAAGAACTCATGTCCTAAACCTTTGCCCTGACTTGCCCCTGGTATTAAACCTGGTACATCAGCTGCGGTAAATCTAGTTTCACCCGCTTGCACAACTCCTAAGTTTGGTACCAATGTAGTAAATGGATAATCAGCAATTTTTGGACGAGCAGCTGACATCGCTGCAATCAAAGAGGATTTACCAGCACTTGGATAACCAACTAAACCAATGTCGGCAACGCTTTTTAATTCTAGAAATAGTGTCCGGCCCTCACCTGGCTCACCTAAGAGGGCAAAGCCTGGAGCTCGTCGTTTTGAGTTAGCAAGGCCTGCATTTCCTAAACCGCCCTTACCACCTTGAGCTGCCATAAATCTGGTACCAAAGCCAACTAAATCAGCAATTACATCGCCATTAACATCTTTAACAACTGTGCCATTTGGAACAGAGAGAATTAAATCTTTACCCTCAGCACCATTATTAAAATCGCCAGCACCTTTTTTACCATCAGTTGAATTACGATGTGGTGAGTGGTGAAAATCTAAAAGCGTGGTTGCATCTGGATCTACTACTAAAACAACATCTCCACCCCTGCCGCCATTACCACCATCTGGACCACCTAATGGTTTAAATTTTTCTCGATGTACAGAGACGCAACCATCTCCACCCTTACCCGCACTAGCATGCAGAGTTACACGGTCAACAAAGGTTGCCATGTGAACTCCTTTCGCTAAATATCTAGATCAATAAAAAATGGGCCCGCAGTTAGCGGACCCACATTAAAAATATCCGCTGGGTTTAAGAGGCCGGAACGATGTTAACTACTCGACGACCGCGAGCGCGACCGAACTCAACACTGCCACCTTCTAGCGCAAATAATGTGTCATCTTTTCCAATGCCAACATTCTTTCCTGGGTGGAAGTAGGTGCCGCGTTGGCGAACCAAAATCTCCCCACCTTTAACTACCTGTCCAGCAAAGCGTTTGATGCCAAGGTATTGAGCATTTGAGTCGCGACCATTACGTGTGGAGGAGACACCCTTTTTACTTGCCATCTGCTTTCACCTGCCTTAGTTAGTAGTTACTTGTTAATTCCAGTTATTTTAACTCTTGTTAATTGAGAACGAAATCCTTGGCGACGGCGATAACCAGTCTTGTTTTTGTAACGAAGAATGGCAATCTTTGGTCCCTTTTGTTCGGCCAGTACCTCACCAGTTACCTTCACAGATGCCAATGCTTTTGGATCAGCTGTTACATCTGCGCCATCAACTAAAAGCACAGCTGGAAAAGTTACCGATGCACCAACGGCAGCATCAAGACGATCAACGACAAGTGTTTCACCAACTGAAACCTTCTCTTGACGTCCGCCTGCTTTAACAATCGCGTACACCGTGTGCTCCTTCTAGTTATTAGCCTAAATCTCTTAACGATCAACTTGCAGAATCTGGCTAGGTGGATAAGGGTAGAGATTGATCTGATCTGGGTCAAATGCGAGCGATTAATTAGTTGAAATGACCCCAGTACTCACAGCCCGACGCCCTTTGCGGCGAGTAGGTGTTGATACCACTTCAATCTCTTCATCATTTGAGTCATCCTCATCCGATGATTTATCTATTGAGTTTGAACTCTGTTCAATCTCATCATCTTCACTATCATCTGAATCATCATCAGCTGATGCTTTGCTAGTTTTTGCATAACGCTGCTCCATATCCTTCTCAAGTGATACCTTATTTACTGGCTCACTATGAATATGAATTCCACGTCCGCCACAACTCTCACAAGTTGTTGAGAAGGCCTCAATTAATCCCTGACCAACTCGCTTACGAGTCATCTGCACAAGCCCAAGTGAGGTAACTTCGGCAACCTGATGCTTGGTGCGATCTCGCCCTAAACACTCAGTTAATCTGCGCAAAACCAATTCGCGGTTTGCCTCAAGTGTCATATCAATAAAGTCGATCACAATAATTCCACCCATATCCCGCAGGCGAAGCTGTCGAGCAATCTCCTCAGCCGCCTCAAGGTTATTTTTGGTAACTGTCTCCTCTAGATTTCCACCCTTACCAATAAATTTACCGGTGTTAACATCGATCACAATCATCGCTTCGGTGCGATCAATAACTAATGAGCCACCAGATGGGAGATAGACCTTACGATCAAATGCCTTTGCAAGTTGTTCCTCAACTCGATTCTCAGCAAATACATCTCTGCTACCGCTCCATTTTTCAATCTTGCTAGCAAGCTCTGGCGCAATATGGCTGATGTAATCTTGAATATCACTCCAGGCTTTATCTCCCTGAACTAGCATCTTGTTGAAATCCTCATTGAAGATATCGCGAATTACTCGCACAGTTAGATCTGGCTCACCATAAAGTTGTGATGGCGCAGAGGTGTTTGAGTTATTTGCCTTCTGCTCAATTTCATCCCACTGCTCTTTAAGTCGAGTTACATCCCGCTCTAACTCTGCCTCTGGGGCACCTTCGGCAGCGGTGCGAATAATTACGCCAGCTTGCTCTGGAATTAAGTTTTTCAAAATAGATTTCAAACGGTTTCGTTCATTATCAGGTAGTCGACGAGATATTCCACTCATGCCGCCACCAGGTACATAAACTAGGTAGCGACCAGGGAGAGAGATCTGACTAGTTAATCTTGCACCCTTTTGACCAATTGGATCCTTAGTTACTTGAACTAATACTGATTGACCACTCTTTAATACATGTTCAATCTTTCGTGGTTGAGCATCAGATAAGCCAAGTGCATCCCAATTAACCTCACCAGCATATAAAACTGCGTTACGACCCTTACCAATATCTACGAAGGCCGCCTCCATCGAAGGCAGCACATTTTGCACCTTACCTAAGTAGACGTTACCAACATAGGAAATATTGCTATTTCTATTTACATAATGCTCAACCATTACATCATCTTCAATAATGGCAATCTGAGTTCGATCTGCAATTTGGCGAACTAACATAGATCGCTCAACCGCTTCACGTCTTGCTAAAAACTCCGACTCAGTAATTACGCTGCCACGCTTGCGAGTGAAATCACGACGCTCTCGCCTATCACCGCGATCGCCTCGATCAAATCTATTTCGATCACGCCTAGGAAAACTCTTGCTCTCAGTTTTAGGCTCTCTAACTCGTACCTCGCGCACCTTAACTACAGTTAGTACGCCATCCTCTTCAATACTCTCACCAGCTGTTACACCCTCACCCTTGGCCCGGCGGCGGCGGCGGCGTTTATGTGTGCCAGCCTCACTAGTTGCAGCTTCATCTAAAGTTGCTAGCTGCTCATTATCTTCACCATCTGCAATCTCTTTGCCATTGCGCCGGCGTCCTCTGCCACCGCGGCGACGACGACGACGAAACTCCTCGCTATCACCGGCTGAGCTTTTAACCTCATCAGATGATTCAACCTTGGGACTTTTTTCAGCTTTAACTGCCTTAGGAGTTTTAGTTGCAGGAGCTGCCTGAAATAATGGAACTGGAATTGCTGCTGACTTCTTACTTATTTTTTTCTCTTCGCCCGCTACCGCTTTTTTGGCAGCGCGCTTACGTGGTGCTTTAGGCTCATCGGCCATATAAATCAAATCCTTTTCAAAACTTAAATTACTGCAGTTTTGCAGTACCTCTTTCAATACTTTTTAATTAATTCCTATTAATTATGCTAAAAATATCGACGCTATCGCGGCTGAGGCTCTTTATCCTCGCGCTGATTGCGTGGCGTAAGTATCGCAGATTACAGCTGATGTGCAAACTTGCCTTAATTTAAGCGTGTTATCGGGTGCGAGAGTGGATGTTTTGCAATAGCCCTACCCCAATCAAATTAGCAAACATCGATGAGCCACCATATGACAAAAATGGTAATGGCACACCCGTCATTGGCATAAGTCCCATCGCCATACCAATATTTTCAAATGCTTGAAATGCAAACCAAGCAATTACGCCAATTGATACCAACCTGCCAAATAAATCACTACTTCGGTTGCAAATATAAAAAGCTCTAATAAAAAATAACACAAAGAGAGCTAAAATAATTGAGCAGCCAAGAAAACCAATCTCCTCCCCCGCGACAGTAAAGATAAAGTCAGTTTGCTGCTCTGGTACAAATCGACCATTTGTTTGTGGTCCATTAAATAGACCCTTACCAAAAAATCCACCAGAACCAATTGTGATTCTAGATTGTCGCAATTGATAACCAGTTGCCCGTGGATCTGCAGTGGGATCTACAAATGATTGTAATCTGGCAACCTGATAATCACTTACCGCTCCACTTTGTACTGCAACAAAGCCCCCGGCTGCGGCAAGTAAGAGCAGGCCAACTATCCATCTAGGTTTTGCACCAGATGCGCCAATCATTGCCAAAATCGAAGCAGAGATAATTAAAACTGTTCCTAAATCTGGTTGCACAACAATTAACAAAACTGGAACTGCAGATAGTGCTAGTGCCTTTAAAATATCAAGATCTAATGGATCCTTATCGACTTGATCACGATCTGACAAAATCATTGCCATACCAACAATAATTGCAATCTTTGCCAACTCCGCAGGTTGTAATTGAAAGCCACCTGGTAATGAGATCCAGGCCCTTGAACCATTAACTTTTGAGCCAAAGTTTGGAATTAATACCAGAAGTAGACCAATTACTGCAGCTACCCAAACAATTGGTGTGTAAGCCCTAAGTAAACGGTAATCAACCAAGGTGGTGCCATAGGCAAGGAGTGCGCCAATTAAAATATTTAAAGTATGGCGTTTTAAGTAGTACTCCGGATCTTGACCATAGGATCTAAACCACTCCCTGGTTCCGGCATAAACTAAAAGTGTGCCAATTATTAATAATCCAATTACTGCAAAATTAAGTAAAAAATCATACCTATAACCGGTATCTCTACCAGATCTGCGATAAATTCTTGCTGAACTCACTTTAATTTCACCCCGCCGACTTTAATTCCAGTTAGATCAACCTCACTTGCTGCGCGTTTTAAATCTACCTTAGCGATAGTAGTGGGAACACCATTTGGAAATATAGCTTTTGTTGGATCAACTTTATTGCCAACAACTCCAAATAAGGTTGCATAAATATCACGAACTCCAACACCAGATGTGGAGGCACCAAAGCCACCCTGACTTACCATCATTACAACTGCATATTGTGGATCTTCAGTCGGTCCATATGAAGCAAACCAAGAGGTGTCATCTTTAGCGCTGCCATTTGGATTTTTACCAAAGACTTGTGCAGTTCCAGTCTTACCACTTACTGCAACTGGAAATCCAGAGAATGAACCAGTTGCAGTTCCGCCAGTAACAACTGAGCGAAGTGCACGGTGCAAGAAATCCCAAGTGCTTTGATCAGCTTTAACTTTATCTGCTAAGAGTGGCTTAAACTCTTTAATTACCTTGCCATCAACATCAACAACTGCTCTAGCTACCTGTGGGGTGTAATAAGCTCCATTATTTGCAATTGCAGCATAGATCTCAGCAAGACGTAATGGAGTTACTAATGTGTCACCTTGACCAATTGAAAAGCTAACTGCATCTCCGGCACGAACCTTGTTACCATCAATACAGTTCTCTCGAGCTACCTCAATTAAATATGGAGTTAAATCCTTCTTTTGTGCCCGTTGCTTGTAGTTACAGTAAAAATCCTTGTTTTTCTCATACCAACTTTGTTTCCACTGCCGATCCGGCAATCTGCCAGATAACTCAGTTGGTAGATCAATTCCAGTTTTTTCATTAATACCAAATGCTTTAGCGGCATTAAAAAAGTAATCATTAGCATTTGCTTTTGGCTTAAGCCCACCATCTTTAATCCACTCATCATATGCAATCTGATACCAAAGCGAGTCACATGAGATGGCGATTGCTTTCTCAAGCGGTAATCTGCCGGCAGCTTTGCTATCAAAGTTTCTAAAGGTGCGGCTACCAATCTCAACAGTTGCCGGGCAGTTATAAGATCCAGTTAGGGAGTATCCGGCATTGGCGGCTGCCGTAACTGAGATTGATTTAAAGGTTGAAGCAGGTGCAAATAAACCTTGCAGCGGCCTAGAAAGAGCAGGCACACCTTTTGCCTCACTAAATAAATCCTCGGCTTGTTTAACTGTTAAACCTTTTTGCCAGATTGCTGGGTCATATGTTGGATAAGAGGCCATAGCAAGTACTCGCCCAGTTTTAATTTCAAGCACAACCGCCGCCCCAGAATCTCCTTTATAGCCAGAGCCACGGGCTCGTTTAATTGCATCCGCCAATGCTTTTTCAACTCCAGCCTGTAATTTGGCATCAATATTTGTGATTAAGTTATTACCTGCAACTGCTTTAATATTTTTAGATTGTTTTGTTACTACCTCTTTACGATTAACTAATACGGTGCGCACCCCAGGTATGCCACGCAGATATTGGTTATAAACAATCTCAATTCCAGTCTTTCCAACTACCTCATTACGGTAGTAACTCTCATCCGGATTTTTTAAATCTTCATCAGTTACCGAACCCACATAACCTAATACATGTGCAACATTCTCACCCTCAAGTGAGGGATAACTTCTAATTGGAACAGATTGCACCTCAATACCTGGGTAAAGATCTGAGTTCTCCATAATCTTAAGTGCAAGATCTTGGGAGGCACCTCCCACTAGTGGAATTGGCTGATATCTAGTGCCGTTCCAACAACCAGCTCTATTATCTTTTGGTAACTCACCACATAATCTGGTCCGCTGATACATATCAGAGTATTCAAGATTAAATAATGCAGCGGTGCGGGCAAGAACTGATGTGCCCTTATCTGGCTGATTATCTAAGGTGCTACGATCAATTGATACGACAAGTCCAGGTAAATCAACCACCATTGGCACACCATTAATATCTGTTATCGCTCCCCGAACTGCCGGTGTGACAATATCTCGACTTTGAATACTAACCGCAGCATCTTTATACTGACCACTTTCTAATACCTGCAAATAAAAAAGCCGGCCAAATAATGCCAGAAATAATGAAAAGATAAGTGTTTGAAAAATTAACAAACTAAGTTTGGAGCGTTGACTCATACTCGTTCCCGGTTTGTAAGTAGCATCTTTCTAATCCTGATAATTAATGGTAGAAAAATCGGAACAAATAAAAATGTCCATAGTGAATTAGCTAAAATCAATGACAGATTGCGCATTAGCCCACCATTTGCTTGGCCTAGTAATGTGCCAATAATTAAAAAAGCCAACATAGCTAAGGCAGATGAGAGACAAACAAAAATAACAAATGCGACTGGGCGATCAACAAAGTCACCGATAGTTTCCCGATTTACTGAGAACAGATAGCCAATAAAGGTCATCACCAGTGCCCACTGGCCAAAGGGTGAGCTAGCAGATGGTGAAAGATCAATAATCATGCCACCGGCAAAACCAAAGACTAATGAGCCAGTTCTATCCTCAAGTGAGAGTAAAACCATTAGTGTTGCAATATAAAGTGAGAAACCGTTAAATGGAAAATTAATTCGAGCAACAGCTGTCTCTTGGAGAATAAAAACAAGAAATAAAAATAAAGAGGTATTAACTACTCTTTGCCAGCTCATAATCTCATTACTTACTAGGAGTAGGAGTTGGTGTTACATAAACAGTTACCGTAGGTTTTGGCTTTGGTATCAGTGAATCTCTAGGACCCTCATTAGGTGAAGTAACAACAACTGCTACTACTCCAATATTATCTAAATTGCTTATTCCAACTACATCTGCATTTTGAGTAATTGATGATGCATTGCTCTGCACAGTTGTTACTACGCCAACTGGAACTCCTGGAACAAATGGCATACCACCTTGACTGCCTCTGGCAACTAAAGCATCACCAACCTTAATTTCACCAGTTGCATCTAATAATTGCAATAAATAACTATTACCCCCCTGACCAGATACCACACCAATACTTTGCGTACCAGCAATTCGGACACCGATTTTAAAGGTTGGATCACTCATTAATAAAACAACAGAAGTATTATTTGTCGTAGATTTAACTACTCCAACTAAACCACTTTCAGAGATGACTGTCATATTTTTAGTGATGCCATTTTTACTACCCACATCAATAGTTATGGTCTGTTTAAAGGTGGCACTAGATCCGCGGTTAATAACACGAGCTGCAACTATTTTATAACCACCGCGGCCTGCAAGATCTAAGATATTTTTTAATTGGCTTAGCTGTCCAACTGTATCCTCATCAATAATCTTCTCAGCTTTTAATTTATCTATCTCACTTGTTAAATCTGCAATCTTGCTATTTGACTTGCCAAGGTTGCGCAGATCTGAGGTAAAGCTTCCAATTGGAGAAAATATCTTAGAAAATAGATTTTCTACTGGTGATAATGCAGTTCCAACACCAGATCTAATACTGCTGGCTAGGTTAATACCACGAAGATCTAGCGTAATTAAAAATAGGGATGAAACTAGTAGCAGAACTAGTAGGAGCCGCGAACGATTACCGCCGCCCTTTGCCACAAATAAACTCCCTTATAAGTTAGGTAAATTAACGCCGAGGCTCAGAGATTAAAACCTTCTCTAAGGCTTCAAACTCTTCAATACATTTACCAGAGCCTTCTACTACTGCTTGTAGTGGGCGCTCGGTAATATGAATTGGCATTCCAGTCTCATGACGTAATCTCTCATCTAAACCACGTAGTAATGCGCCACCACCAGTTAACACAATACCTCGATCCATAAGATCACTGGCAAGCTCAGGTGGGGTCTTATCTAATGTGCTCTTTACAGCATTAACAATCGCATTTACCGGCTCTTCAAGTGCTTTGCGAATATCAGCTGAGGTAACCAAAATTGTCTTTGGTAGTCCAGTTGCTAGATCTCTACCGCGAATCTCAGCATCTGGCTCACCTGGAAGTGGAAAGGCTGAACCAATTGCCATCTTTATTTCCTCAGCAGTTCGCTCACCTAATAACAATGAGAACTCACGCTTAACCCAACTAATAATTGCTTGATCAAGTTCATCTCCGCCTACTCGAATTGAAAGTGCGGTAACTATGCCACCGAGTGAGATAACTGCAACCTCAGTGGTTCCACCACCAATATCAACAACCATATTTCCAGTTGGCTCATGAATTGGCAGATCGGCCCCAATTGCAGCGGCCATTGGCTCTTCAATAATGTAAACCTTACGAGCACCGGCGGCATATCCAGCATCCTTTACCGCACGTTGTTCCACACCAGTAATTCCAGATGGCACGCAAACCACAATTCTTGGCTTTGCAAGGTAGCGCCTTTTGTGAACTTTTTGAATAAAGTATTTAAGCATTCGCTCTGTAGTATCAAAATCTGCAATCACGCCATCTTTAAGTGGGCGAATTGCCACAATGTTTCCAGGAGTTCTACCAATCATCCGCTTTGCCTCAAGCCCAACCGCAAGAATTGCACCAGTGTCTTGATTAACTGCAACCACTGATGGCTCATCTAACACAATGCCACGACCGCGCACATAAACTAAAGTATTAGCTGTCCCTAAATCAACCGCCATATCACGGCCAACCCAAGACATACGATTTGATCCCTTAGCCATTGCGCTCTCCCTCTTAGTTCTTTTGATTAATCAAAAATTAATTACCAAAAAAAATCTTTATCTCACGGTTTGCTGACTCAACCGAGTCTGAACCATGGACAATATTCTGGACAACTTTACCGCCTTGCTCACCTGCTAAATCACCACGGATCGTGCCGGCCTCTGCATTTGCTGGGTCGGTTGCCCCAGCCATCTTGCGAAATCCCTCAATTACCCGCTCTCCTTCTGCCACTATTGCCACAATCGGGCCTGATGCCATGAACTCGATTAGCGGTTCATAAAATACTTTGCCCTTGTGCTCGGCGTAATGCTGAGTTAATAGGGAGGGATCTGCAGTTAACATCTTTAAGTTAGTAACTTTGTAACCATTTTTTTCAATACGATTAATTACCTCACCAACCAAACCACGCTTAACCCCATCTGGCTTAACCAAAATCAAAGTTTGCTCAGTACTCACTTCTATATTCTACGCACCTTTGGCTCTGATGAAAACTATAAGTTGCTAGAGCCCTTCTTATCCCGCTCGGTGATCAGCTTTGCTTTAATCGCCTCACCTCTGCGGCCAAGTAGGATCGCTGTAATCCAAAGGGCGGTAAATAAAGCGCCCATAAAATACATTTGCGTAACCACACTGCCATAGCTAATTAGGCAAATCTGCAAAATACTTCCCAACAAATACCCACCTTTGCGTTTTAAAACTCCTGCATTAAGAATGAAGGTAATCGCCAAGGCACCACCAAGCCAAAGTGAGATGGTAGTGGCATCATCTTTAGCAATTAATAAGGCAAAGCCCATTAGTAGGGACTCCATTGTTAGTACTGCTGCAGCCATGACTCTCACTTTTTAACCCCCAATCTTTTAATAATTGCACTTGCCGCCCCAGCAGTTACCACTGATCCGGTAATTAAGACCGCACTTACTGCCTCACTTACCTGATTTGCAAGTGTTACCTTTTCAAGTGCGTAGGTAATTGCGCTATTTAGATCACCAATTACCTCAATTTGTTCAGGCTTAAAGTAATCTGCAGCAATCTTAGCCAACTCAGTAGGTTTCATCGCCCGCGCTGATGTATTTTGACTAACAACAATGTAATCAAGGCAGGTAGCTAATTCAGCTAATATGCCAGCTACATCTTTATCTGCTAAAACTGCAACCACCCCAACTACCATTTCAAAATCAAACTCAGCATTAATTGTCTTAGCAATTGCACCAGCCCCATGGGGATTATGCGCAGCATCAATAATTACCGTTGGATCTCGATAAACAATCTCACATCTACCAGGTGAGGCGACCTTACTAAATGCATCCTTTACCAACTCATCATCTAATTTAACCCCAGCAAATGCCTCAACTGATGCCAGTGCCACCGCAGCATTACCAGCCTGATGATCACCATAAAGTGGCAAGTAAATATCATCAATATCACCATATAAAGCCTCTAGTGAGATCAATTGACCACCAACTGCTAGCGATCGTTTCTTAACGGAAAATTCAATACCTTCACGAAATGGTATTGCAGAGACCTTTGCCACCTGTGCCATTAAAACTTTAGCAACCTCACTACTTTGTGCTGCAAGCACCACATTTGATTCTGGTTTAAAGATGCCAGCTTTTGTTTGAGCAATCTCAGTTAATGTATTTCCTAAATACTCCATATGATCAAAGCCAATCGGCGTCATTACTGAAACCTGTGATGAAACTACATTTGTAGCATCCCACTGCCCACCTAAACCAGCCTCAATTACCGCAATATCTACTGGATACTCAGCAAAGGCGACAAATGCCATTGCAGTAAGTGCTTCAAAGTAGGAGATGGGATGTGGTTGGCCAGAGTCAATTAAATCTAAATAAAGTGCAATATCGTTATAGGTAGCGACCATTAAATCAGCAGAAATTGGCGCACCTTTAATACTTATTCGCTCGGTAAAAGATTGTAGATGTGGTGAGGTGTAGCGACCAACCCGGTAACCAAGGGCTGCTAATAATTGATCGATCATGCGAGCGGTTGTGGTCTTGCCATTGGTTCCGGCGATATGAATGGTTGGATATGAAAGATGTGGTGAGCCGAGTGCATCAGTTAAGGCGGCAATTCGATCCAGAGTTGGCTCAATTATATTTTCTGGCCACCTTTTATTTAACAACTGCTCAATTGCATCCAACTGCACTTGGTTATCTGTATTGCTCATTACTTTGGAAGTTTTTCAAGCAAAGCGGTTAAGCGCTCAATATCATCGCTAGTTTGCGCAAGTCTAGTTTTAATCTCATCAACTACCTCAGCAGGTGCCTTTGCCATAAAGCCGGTGTTATCTAATTTAACTTTGGCAGTATCACGATCTTTTTGAGCAATCTGTAGATCCTTACCTAACCTAGCTCGCTCAGCTACTAAATCAATCGCTCCAGTTAGATCAAACTCAATTACTACTCCACCAACTTGAGTCTTAGCGGTGAAATTACCTTCAGTTAATTCACATTTAACAATGCTGCGAAGTGCCCCCTCATAATCAGCTAAGCCAACCTTTTCTAAGCCGGTGAACTTAGCGGCGATCTTGGCCGTACTTTTTATCCCTTGATCATTTCTAAAGCGGCGGATCTCAGTAACAATCTCCTGCATCTTTGTAACTAATTCAACTGATCTCTTATCTTGTGATGCTGGATCTGATTTTGGCCAATCAGCAATCATTAAAGATTGCCCATCGGTAAGTGAGCACCAGAGCTCCTCAGTTATAAATGGCATCACCGGATGCATCAATCTAAGTAGTTGATCTAAAACTTCACCAAGTACGCGCTGGCTCTTCGCTGCATTAGCACCACCTGCAGTAAATGTTGATTTAGATAGCTCTAAATACCAATCACATAAATCATCCCAGGTGAAGTGATAAATTAATTCACAAGCCTTGGCAAATTCAAACTTTTCAAATAACTTATCAGCCTCAGTAATTGTTTGATCTAATCTAGTTAAAATCCAAGAATCAATTGCAGTTAGCTCAGCGCGTTTTGGCATAGCACCTGCGACGCTTGCGCCATTTAGCATGGCAAATCTGGTGGCATTCCATAACTTAGTAGCAAAGTTTCTAGATCCGCCCACCCAATCTTCAGCTAATGCTTGATCAGTTCCCGGGTTAGCACCTCTTGCTAATGTAAAGCGAAGCGCGTCAGAGCCGTACTTATCCATAAACTCAATTGGGTCAACGGTATTTCCCCGGCTCTTACTCATTTTTTTACCAAATTGATCCCGTACTAAACCATGCAGTGCAATTACATCAAATGGTTGCTTGCCATCCATAGCAAATAATCCCATCATCATCATTCTGGCTACCCAGAAAAATAAGATGTCATAACCAGTAACTAATACCGATGTTGGATAAAACTTCTTTAAGTCATCTGTTTGTGCTGGCCAACCTAAGGTTGAAAATGGCCAAAGTGCAGATGAGAACCAGGTATCTAATACATCTGGATCTTGGGTATAACCAGCAGGTGGTTTTTCATCTGGCCCACAAACAACAACCTCATCATTTGGTCCATAGAAAACTGGAATCCGATGTCCCCACCAAAGTTGGCGAGAGATACACCAATCATGCATGTTATCTACCCACTCAAAGTATCTTGGCGCCATCTCTTGTGGCTCAATCTTTACCCGACCATCTCTAACTGCATCAGCGGCAGCTTTAGCAAGGGGTGCCACCTTTACAAACCATTGCTTTGAAAGACGTGGCTCAACTGTGGTCTCACATCTTTGGCAATGACCAACTGCATGAATATAAGGTTTCTTTTCAGCAACAACCCTTCCTTGTTTCTTAAGCTCATCAACTACCGCTTTTCTGGCATCAAAGCGATCCATACCATCAAATTTTGTACCAGTACCTGCCATCACAGCATGCTCATTCATAATTACAACAATCTCAACACCATGACGCATGGCCATCTGGAAGTCATTTGGATCATGGGCTGCAGTAACTTTTACCGCACCAGTTCCAAAATCTGGATCTACTAACTCATCGGCAATAATTGGAATCATTCGATCTACTAATGGCAGCATAACTTTTTTACCAACTAAATGCTTATAACGCTCATCATTTGGATTAACTGCAACTGCGCCATCACCTAACATCGTCTCAGCTCTAGTGGTTGCAATAGTGATATTTAAATCATCATCACCATATTTAATGGAGACAAACTCACCAACATCATCTTTATGCTCCACCTCAATATCTGAGAGGGCGGTCAAACACCTTGGGCACCAATTGATAATTCGCTCGGCCCGATAAATTAACTCTTTTTCATAAAGTTTTTTAAATATTGTTAAAACCGCTTTGCTTAAATTTGCATCCATTGTGAAGGCCTGCCGATCCCAATCAACGCTATCTCCCAAGCGCTTCATCTGATCTAAAATCACACCTCCTGATTCAGCCTTCCACTGCCAAACCTTTTCAATAAAGGCATCTCGCCCTAAATCATGACGAGATTTACCTTCAGTAGCTAATTGTTTCTCTACAACATTTTGAGTTGCAATACCGGCGTGATCCATGCCAGGTAGCCAGAGTGCTTCAAAACCTTTCATCCGCTTCATTCTTATTAATAAATCTTGAATTGTGTGATCTAGTGCGTGACCGATATGCAGTGAGCCAGTCACATTTGGTGGTGGAATAACTATTGTGAATGGCACTTTCTTAGATTTTGCATCCGCTTTAAAGTAGCCAGCATCTTGCCACTTCTTATATAAGGCTGCCTCTATTTCGGCAGGGGTGAAGGTGGCTGCTAACTCTTTCTTATTTTTACCACTCATAAACGTTGATCTTACGCGCTTTTTTCCTCAGAACTCTTCTCACCCTTTGCTGCCCGCTTTGCTGAGCCAATAGTGCGGGGAACATAAGTTGGCGCTTCCTCTTTTTTCACAACCGCTGGCGTAATGATTACCTTCTCAACATCTTTACGGCTTGGTACTTCATACATCACAGATAAAAGCGTCTCCTCCATAATTGCGCGTAATCCTCTAGCACCTGTGCCACGCTTTATCGCAAGATCAGCCACTACCTCAAGTGCTTCATTGCTGAACTCAAGCTCGACCTCATCTAAATCAAATAATTTTTGGTACTGCTTAACTAAGGCGTTCTTTGGCTCAGTTAAAATCTGCATTAACGCTTTTTGATCCAAACTCTCCACACTGGTCATAATTGGTAGCCGGCCAATGAACTCAGGGATCATGCCAAACTTAAGTAGATCCTCCGGCATTGCATCGCCAAAGATATCGGTCTTAACAATGTCATCACTAGTTTGTAGTTTTGCATTAAAGCCAACACCAGCTTTACCTTTACGGCTTTCAATAATTTTCTCAAGCCCTGCAAAGGCACCACCAACAATAAATAAAATATTAGTAGTATCAATTTGTAAAAACTCTTGGTGGGGATGTTTGCGCCCACCTTGTGGTGGCACAGATGCAGTAGTTCCCTCTAATATTTTAAGAAGTGCTTGCTGCACGCCCTCACCAGATACATCTCGGGTAATTGATGGGTTCTCAGATTTTCTAGCCACCTTATCAATCTCATCAATATAGATAATTCCAGTCTCTGCCTTTTTCACATCAAAATCTGCTGCTTGAATAAGTTTAAGAAGTATATTTTCAACATCCTCACCAACATAACCAGCCTCAGTTAAGGCGGTAGCATCTGCAATCGCAAATGGCACATTAAGCATTCTGGCTAAGGTTTGAGCAAGTAAGGTCTTTCCGCAACCAGTTGGACCTAAGATTAAAATATTACTCTTTGATAGCTCAACTGAATCCTCGCGCCGGCTATCTCCTGATTGCACCCGCTTGTAGTGGTTATAAACTGCAACCGATAATGATTTCTTAGCTTGATCCTGTCCAATCACATACTGATCTAAAAATTCAAAGATCTCCGCTGGTTTTGGTAGTTCAGCAAGCCCTAATGAGCTGGTCTCATTTAATTCATCAATAATGATTTCATTACAAAGCTCAATACATTCATCGCAGATATAAACACCAGGACCGGCAATTAACTTCTTAACCTGCTTTTGAGTTTTGCCGCAGAAGGAACACTTAAGCAGATCGCTACTCTCGCCAATACGTGTTGTCATCTGCTCTTACTCCTATTCACTAGGGATTAAGAATAGAGCGCAGTAATAAGTTGCGGTAGTAAAAATAGCCTTAAATCTGTTCGCTTATAGGCGAAATTATTAACTCTTCGCCTTTGCTTTACGGGTTGCAAGTACTTGATCAATAAGACCATACTCAACCGCCTCAGCTGAGGTTAATATCTTGTCCCGCTCAATATCTTTTGCAATATCTGCTTGACTCTTCTTAGAATGCTTTGCCAACATCTCTTCAAGTAATGTGCGCATTCGCAAAATTTCTTTTGCTTGAATCTCAATATCAGAGCCTTGTCCGCCACCTTCAGAATATGGTTGGTGAATTAAAATTCGAGCATGCTCTAACGCATATCGCTTACCAGGAGCACCACCAGCAAGAAGGACTGCAGCAGCAGATGCGGCTTGTCCTAAACAAATTGTCATTACATCTGGTCGAACAAACTGCATCGTGTCATAAATTGCAGTTAGCGCCGTAAATGATCCCCCGGGTGAGTTGATATAAATCATGATGTCACGATCTGGATCCATTGACTCTAAGGTAAGTAATTGCGCCATAACATCATTTGCAACGGTGTCATCAATTGCTTGGCCTAAGAAAATAATCCGCTCTTCAAATAACTTTGTGTAAGGATCAAGTCGCTTATAGCCGTAGCTGGTGCGCTCCTCAATTGTTGGCAATATATAACGAGAGGTAATCTCATTTATTTTATTGATATCTGGCTTCATCGTGAGGTACCGCCACTTCCAGAGACTTGGCTAGCTGATTTAACAACATGATCAACAAAACCATACTTCTTAGCATCCTCGGCGTTAAACCAACGATCACGGTCTGAATCCTCAGTAATTGTCTCTGCCTTTTGTCCGGTGTGAAATGCAATTAGATCTGCCATATTTTTCTTAGTAAAACTCATCTGCTCTGCTTGGATTTTAATATCTGAGGCGGTGCCACCAATGCCACCTGATGGTTGGTGCATCATAATTCGCGCGTGTGGAAGTGCATATCGCTTACCAGCGGTTCCAGAACAAAGTAGGAATTGACCCATTGAAGCAGCAAGTCCCATCGCAACAGTTGCAACATCATTTTTAATAAATTGCATGGTGTCATAAATTGCCATACCCGCTGAGATTGAACCACCTGGAGAGTTGATATATAGGTAGATATCTTTATCTGGATCCTCAGCTGCTAGTAATAACATTTGTGCACAAATTGCATTTGCCATTGAATCTTCAACTACTGAACCTAGAAAGATAATTCGCTCTTTAAGTAAGCGCTGATAAACCTGATCATCTAATCCACCTGCGCCACTACTTGCAGCGCGTGGGGTATTACTTAGCTCCACTGATATCTCCTCATTTGGTTTATTAATAAATACTGTCATGACCTTAACAATCTTTTGCCTAAAATGCTTCCCGGTTTAAGCGTGCGCTCTGTTCGCCGTAAGCGATTATTTCTCCTCAACTGCAGGTGGGTTTTGTGGCCGCAGCGCCTCTAAATCAACCTTTTTCCCAGATTGATCAACAACCTTTACCCGACCTAGAACTTGTGCCAATGCTTTTGCCCGCGCCACCTCAGCCACCATTGTTGTTACCTGCCCAGCCTCAGATACCTCTTTAATAAATTGATCAGGGCTCATGCCATACCGAGCTGCTGCCCGAACCAAGTACTCAGTTAACTCAGATTCATTAACTGCAACCGACTCTGCTTTAACAATTGAATCTAATAGGAACTCCCGAGAGATAGTTGCTTTAACCTCTTCATTAACCTCAGCGCGATGTTTATCATCTTCTAATCTTCCCTCTTTTTCTAAATGCTCATTAACCTCTGCCTCAATAATTTCAGCAGGTAGTGGAATATCAACTGTTGAAGTTAACCGCTCAACAAGTAAATCTCTTGCCTGCGCACCCTGCTCCATCTCTTTCAGACGAGTCAATCGGGTAGATAGATCTGCTTTTAACTCAGCTAATGTTTCAAACTCAGATGCTAACTTGGCAAAGGCATCATCAACTGGTGGCAACTCCCGATCTTTTACCGCCTTAACACTGACCTTTACTGTTCCTTTTTCACCCTCTGCCATTCCAACTAATGCAGTATCAAAACTCTTACTATCTCCAGCACTTAATCCAATAAGTGCCTCATCTAAGCCATCAATCATTGAAGCAGAACCAACCTCATAAGAGAGATCATTAGCAGTACCACCCTCAAGCTCGGCACCATCTTTAGTTGCAACTAAATCAATAGTGACAAAACTTCCAGTAATTACCGCCTGCTCAACTGTGGTTAGCGTGCCAAAGCGAGTGCGCAAGCTTTGAATCTGCTCATCAATATCAGCATCTGCCACCTTCACATCATCTACCTTAATTTCAATCTCTGAAAAGTTAGGCAAAGTTAACTCTGGCCGCACATCCACCTCAACAGTAAAGGCGAGCTTCTCTTTATCCTTTAGCTCAGTAATATCAACATTTGGCCGGCCAATTACCAAAACATCATTTTCTTTAGCAGCTTGAGAGTAAAAGGTTGGAAGAGCTGCATTGATTGCCTCATCTAATACTGCGCCCCGACCAACTCGCTGATCAATCATCGCACTGGGCACTTTTCCCTTGCGAAAGCCTGGAATATTTATCCGCTCACTTAAAGTTTTATATGCCCCATCAATATGTGGGGAGAGCTCATCAAAGGAAACCTCAATTGAAAGCTTGACCCGAGTTGGTGAGAGTTTTTCAATAACGCTCTTCAATTAAATATCCCCTTAAGTTTTATTACCTTACGAAAGTAATCTGGTCGGGGCGGAGGGATTCGAACCCACGGTCTCCTGCTCCCAAAGCAGGCGCGCTAGCCACTACGCTACGCCCCGAAGGATGAAAGTCTAAGGGGTGATTTTCCCTTCTCCTAACCGAAGTAATAAGGTATGACCTGCTACCGCAATTCAAGTTAAACTTGGCATCGCAAGTAGCAGATCAGCAACAAATTTTGCGGGTGTAGCTCAATGGTAGAGTTCTAGCCTTCCAAGCTAGCTGTGCGGTTTCGATTACCGTCACCCGCTCCAAATTTAGTTAATTGAGCCAACC
>Ga0214919_10003693_pt1 | contig 22893 bp, 23 predicted proteins | sample LL1503_MetaG_FD_177994 | JGI IMG/M metagenome (GOLD analysis project Ga0214919, IMG submission 177994) | Freshwater microbial communities from Lake Lanier, Atlanta, Georgia, United States - LL-1503 | ecosystem: Environmental > Aquatic > Freshwater > Lake | place: USA: Georgia | collected... | reverse complement strand
ACCGGGGAACTACGTTCCCCGTACCCCTCCTCTCAGAAAACCTACGGACCGGGGAACTACGTTCCCCGCACCCCTCCTCTCAGAAAACCTACGGACCGGGGAACTACGTTCCCCGCACCCCTCCTCCTCCAAACATTTACTTTTTTGTAATTATTTATAATATATATTGTATTATAAACAAACAAATAATCATGGCAGGCGGTGTTGGTCGTTTGGTTTTTACAAACCAAAAAAGCGTGTGCAATTACAATCATTATGTCCCGGGTTCAGGGGTTGGCGGGCAAAACATTTCGGTGCGTCGGCATTTGAAGCGATTCGCAACTTCGCCGCAATTGACCAATGTAAATGGCACATACAAACTCATAAAAAAAGCTCCATGCTGCCCAGAGCTGTTGCAAAATTATGGTTACATTCAGAAGTGATTACTTTTATTTTTCGTATCGTGATTAAGATTAAGATAATGAATTAAAGATGTTTTGATTTCATTGTATATAGGTATATAGTGTGTGTAGTATTATATGAGGGCGGAACCGCTTTGTTTGGGCGTGTGCGAACTGTACAATCCAGCGTTGCATGGTCCGTGCGAATCGCCGGTGTCCGATTATTTTTTTTACACATGTCAAGTAGATTTGGCTGATTTTTATGACAACAGCATTTTTTCATACATGTCTGATTATCCTGGCACTTACAAATATTCGGGCGTTGTGCGAGCTTATTGGAACATTGTGAACCGACCACGCATGTATCCCATGCTTGAAATTGTGCAACCGGTTACAATGGAACCCGGTGGCGAATGCGTGGCAGTCATTAAAACGTTTTGGATTCGGTTGGTTCAGCGCAGGTGGAAACGCATTTTTGCAGAACGACGCCGGCGTTTGTCCCAACTTCTCAAACCGTATGGGTTGATCAAACGGGAATGCGGTTTTAAATTTTAAATAAAAACAAACACATCGGTTATCTCTATTGATTTACTAATTGTGTTTGGTTCTACGGTGTCTGCGCTTGCTTCGCACGTGTCTGCGCTTGCAAATACTTCGCCTGCGCCTGCATTAGTGCTAGTCCTCCATCTTCCAGGAATTGTCGTAGTCCTAAATATCCAATCTTGTTCTTGGTTCAATACTGTATTTTTAAATAAATTAAATTCTTCTTCATTCATTAGAATTACTCCACTCCTTTTGTAACTAGGTATGAGATTTGCAATGGTTGCACTGACGCCCTTAACAAATCCCAAAAAATATGCGTTTTCACTACCAGCTACTTGAAACGTAAACACATTATTGGTGGGACTCGTATACGTTCCTTCCAGAATGATTTCATCATCAATTGACATTATATTTTATGGTTATATATTATGGTTATATATTATAAATTTACACAAAGTCCTCCATTCTTTTCTTCAAAGAAGATGAAGATGACGATGACGATGAAGATGACGATGAAGATGACGACGACGAAACGCTGTCATTGTCTTCATTGTCTTCATTGCCTTCGTCTTCATTGCCTTCGTCTTCATTGCCTTCGTCTTCATTGCCTTCATTGTCTGAATCATCCGACATTTCGGATGACGATGTTGAATCATCATCATCGCCATCATCATCATCATCGCCATCACCATCATTGCCGCCCATTGCCGCTATTTGCGCGTGAATTTGTTCCAGTTCTTCGCGAATTAGTTTCAGGTCATTGCATGCATTGCCATTGCCTGCCGCATCACAATGATCACATAATTGGGTAAACACAGTTGCCTCTTTATTTTTTTGGTCCAATATCTCTCGGCACACTTCTTTGTATTTGCGAAAAATGGGGCGAAGCCATGCGTTGCTGTGCATGGCCTTCCGAAGGCGCGCCGCATTCCGGAACAGTTCTTGCCATATTTCATCTCTGCGCTGAAGCATTTCAACGTCGCGCAGATCATCTTTTGCAATGCCGCAACCATCGCATGCCACATGATGTGCAGGTTGATTCATGTTTGAAAAATATTATATGATACAAATTGTGCGAATCTATGTATTATATAAAATATTGGATATAAAATATATTAAGCACAACGCATCAAATATATACACCCATACACATCATAAGCACGCACCATGAGCACAATACAGGAAGAAGAAGAACGAAAAGAATCGCTGTTATCCAAGGACACTGTGTCAGCATCAAAAGAGTCTGGAGGGGGGTCCAAGGACCTGCTGCTTGCTGAGAGCAACGACCGCTACGTGCTGTTCCCCATCAAGGACAACGATATTTGGAACATGTATAAAAAACAGGTGGACTGCTTTTGGCGCGCGGAAGAGATTGATTTGTCACGCGACGCGCCGCACTGGAACAACGTGCTCAACGAAGACGAGCGCTACTTCATTTCCATGATTCTGGCTTTTTTCGCGGCCAGCGACGGCATCGTGCTAGAGAATCTGGCGATGCGATTCATGACGGACGTGCAGCTGGCCGAAGCCCGCGCTTTTTACGGGTTCCAAATCGCCATGGAAAACATCCACTCCCAGGTGTACAGCATGCTCATTGACAGCTACATCAAGGACGAAGCCCGGCGCAACCAGCTGTTCCATGCCATGGACCAGTTTGCATGCATTAAGAAAAAGGCGGAGTGGGCGCAGCGCTGGATCCACGACAAGCGCAGCTCATTTCAAACGCGCCTCATTGCGTTCGCCTGCGTGGAGGGCATATTTTTTTCGGGTGCATTCTGCTCCATTTTCTGGCTGAAGAAGCGCGGTTTACTGCCGGGCCTCACTTTCAGCAATGAGCTCATTTCGCGCGACGAGGCGCTGCACACCGAGTTTGCGGTGCTGCTGTACAACAAGCTGAGCAAACGCACGCAGAAGGCGCGCGTGACGGAAATCGTGCGTGAGGCGGTGGCGATTGAGAGCGAGTTCATTTGCGAGGCGCTGCCGTGCCGCCTGATCGGCATGAACGCCAAGCTGATGACGCAGTACATTGAGTTCGTGGCGGATCGGCTCGTGGTGCAGCTCGGATACGACAAGCTGTACGGTTCCGCGAACCCGTTTGAGTTCATGGAGATGATCAGCCTGCCGTCGGTTTGCAACTTCTTTGAAAAGAAGGTGAGCGAATACGCACTGGCCGAGAAAACCAAAACGGACGACATATTTGACATGAACGCCGCGTTTTGATTGTGTTGTTTTGCGTGGTGATTGTGAGCGCGCACACGATTCAAATTTCATATGTATAATGAATGACTTCCCAGTCATAATCTTTGTAATCCCCCCTATGATACATGGATGGTTTGTGGTTTGTATTCAAATCTTCAATCTTTTTTAGTCTATATCGCTGCACATCATAAGTCACCGTGGTTTCACCAACCGTCATGTAAATGTGCATCAGGTCATCGTCAACGCTAGGCCAAGCCCCCACAGCCAACATACTTTTTCTGTTTGGCAAGTGGCTGAAATTGGCCAATCTGTATTGCATTCTATATTTACATTTATCACTGTCATCAAACTGCGCGCGAGAGAAACTAACCATTTTTCGGTAAATGAAGTTCTCCAAAAATTTGTACTTTTCAAAATCGATGAGTTTAATGAATTTCCCTTCATGCAACCGATATTTTTTGAGTATTTTCGTGTAAATGTGTATGATGATATCGTCCGGCAGGTTCTCAATTGCTTTGTTCAATCTGGCGGCCATGTCTTGGTCTAAATGACATACATGCATTGAGTTATCAAGTTTACTTTAAACCTTTAAATTATTACTTTAAATTATTATTAAATGTTCACCATTTTACAAGCACGTCGGCCGGAATGATGAAGCTGATGCGGTCCATGATGCGATTCTGCAAAAGGATGAACAGCGTGAAAAGCACAAACAAGCCGCCCGTTTTCATGGTGAATCTGCGTTCATACAAGATGCATATGCCCCATGTCAAAAATGCCAACCAATACATAAGTTTAACGTAATATTCAACCTGATTAATGAGGGCTACATCCTGTGAAGTGTAGTGTATTTTGCGCACCATTAAACCCAGCTCATTTGTCGCATTGTTGTCGGTTTCATCTGTCTGCTTAACTGCAACGCCGGATGTTTCTATGGCTGCGGTGCTGACTTCGAGCGTGGTCACATTGGCTGACGCGTCACTGTGCCAATCATTGAATTGTTGGATCAGTTTTGTTTTTTCTTCTTCACCATTTTTTTGGTAGTCACCCATTTGCACCAATATGTATAATGTATGTATACACGTATTATATTTATGAAACAAAAAAATAATACATTTATTGTTTTATTGTTTTTTTTTTATTGTTTTTTGGGATTTTGTTGCATTTTAGGTTTTGTGGTTGAGTGGTTAAGTTTATTCGTCTTGGGGGTGATTCCATTTCATTCATCTTGAACATGAACAGCGTCATCTTCTTGGTCATCATCGTAAATGATGGCCACATTGCGCCATGACCCATTCGTATATTTGCCGAACTTCTTGTCCATGAATTCGTACAGCTCGGCGCCTTTGGGCACATCCCGCCCGTGTCCGCGCACATACCATTGTTTGAATGTTTCATACAATTCGGTCTTCTTAATGCCGCGACCCCCCTGCTGCATCTTAATCTTGTCGCGAGCAAATTCGGACAAGTAGTCTTGACCAAGACGGTATTTCTGACTGCTGGCGGTCACCATGGCGCACGCCTTTACTAAGCCGTTCGTTCGGAATACGTGCTCCACCAGCATGGACATGAAGGTGGGTGCCCAGCGTTTCAGCTTATCGTCCAGCATGCGGTCAATCTTGAACTGGTACGGATTGTCCACATCGCCCTGGGGGTTCGGTTCATCGCAGAACTTGGACATGAAATCAATCTTTTGAATGCGGCGCCAGGTGCCGTCGTCGTTGCTCTTGATTTCAAACATGGTGTTTGTGCACACCACCAGCTTGAACTGCGGGATGAAGGTGACCATGTCCTTGTAGAGCGCACGCCCCTGCAACGGGTCGCCGGCCGACACCTCCTTCAACACACCCTCGTTGATTTGGTCGCCCTTGGAAGGTTCCTGCATGACGGCATATCGGATGCCCATGAGCTGCGCAATTTCGGATGACGTGCCGCCAATTCCGTTTCGCTTGTTTGTGATCAGAGTGATGGGCACGGTGGCCTTATATTCTCCGAAGCAGCGCGACATGAGTTCGGTCAGCTTGGACTTGCCGTTGCTGCCTGCACCCACATAAATCTGAAATGTTTGGTCCCGATTCACGCCGATCAAACAGGACGCCAAGTGATCCCACATGTAGTTGCGCAGCTCCTCAATGGGAAACAGCTGCCCCATGAATTCGTTTATCTCGTCAATGACGCTGGCGTGTTTCACACGATCCAACGGCACGTAGTCAATGTTGGTGCACTTGCTGATGTTGTCATCCGGTTGTCCTCGGCGGAAGCGTTTTTCCGTAAAATCTATCACGCCGTTGCTGTAACACATGAGGTGCGCATTGGTGTCCAGCGTGTCCACGAATGTCTTGTCGTAAAACAGCTCGCGGGTTTCCTTCATGATATTGTTCTTGAACGTGGTGGTTTTCAGCCGCATGCAAATCTCCGTGTATTTTTCAGCGCGCATGCTCTTGTCTTTCCATTCGTCGCTGCCAGGGTCCTCTTGATTCATGAGCGCCGTGTTTTCAATCTGTTTGGCGTGATACATGGTGTAGATGTCCTTTGATATCATGAGGCGCAACGCATTGCCCGAATCGCACTCTTCCCAGCGGTTTCCATTGAATGAATACCACGCATTGTTCTTGATGCTGACGCACACGAATTTGTCTTTGGCAAAGTTGAACACCACGTGCGCCAAATCCACATCGGTGGCTTCTTTCGTCTTCAGCGTTTCTTCCATGTAATACTCATTGGTTTTGCGACGAATGTCGTCGTATGCTTCGCGTGCATCGGTCTTGGCCCAAAACATGATGGAACGCTTTGTCAGGCAACGACCATCGGCCGGCGTGTTCATTCCGAACTGCTGCCATTTGTCGTAAAAGTCAATGATCATGCTGTATGCAAACTTTGCGGATTTTGCGCTGAACGCGATCCAAGTGAGGAACAGGTGCGGGCTCGTGTTGCGCAGCGCCCAACCAACGCGAATCCATTTGGGTTCATTGTCATAATACGCCGCGGGCAGACACATGGTGTAGGAATGCGTTTCGCGCAGTTCATACGCTTTTTGCTCCATGGACGAATACATCTGTTCAATGGCGGAATTCAACTTCTCCTCGTCGGTGATGTCGGACAATTGAATGATTTCCACATGCGGTGGCTGAAACATGATTTTTTTTTCCGCGCTTGATGAATCAGTCGCACCAGCTACTGCATTCATGGGTGCCTTCACCCGTCGTTGTTTTGGTGCGCCAATGGTTTGCTTCATAGCAGCGTGCTCGGCCTTGACTGCGTCTGCAATTTCAAATCCGGCATGATATGCATACTGCGCAGTCAACAGCTGGAAATTCACTCGCACATCAAAGATGGACACGCTCCTTTCCTGAAATCCCAAAGTGCATTCCTCGTCCAGATTCATGACATACCAGTACTTCAACACGTAAGCTTGGTGCCCGGGTTTACGCGATCCATACAATTGCCAATTTGTGCTTCCGCGCACAATGCTTTCATCCAAAACATCTTCCCACGAATTGGTGAGTGGAAGATCACCCCAAATGGACGGCATTTGAGCGAGCATGCGCTTGCGCAGCATCATCTGCAACGCACGATCCATTTTCATGCCAATGAGAATGTGAATGCCGTCTTTGGTGGTGTCTTCCAGCAAATTAACCTCCGGTTTTTCAAACACGAAGATAGGGAGCAACGTGCCAGGAGTCAGCACCACCAAATCCGACAACTGGTCAATCACCATTTCCACCAAATTGGAGACATGTTCCTTCGTGTGCTGACGAGTCTCCAACGATGGAGCGTAGCGCTCGTCAATGTCAATCAATCCAGGCCCGTTGTCCGGCAACTGGCGCTCGGTGAGATACTCGTGCCGCCCTTGAATAAACACGTGATCCGTGTATTTCCTGTAAAATTCGCCGATGTCGTCTGATTGCACAGTAAATGCTCCACCGGATATGCCCAGCTTGTCATTTCCAATGCGCGTGTGCGTGTGCTGTTCACCTTTTTTTGAAAACCTCTGCTTCATGAACGCATCAAATGGCGAAACTGATTTTGACGATTTTGTTGCCATGATGATTGATGTGGAGTCAGGATGGTGATATAATGAATCCACATTTTTTTATTTCAATTTTTTACTTAATGTTGTAAAAATCGGCATCTCAAAAAAATGCAATGGTTCATTTTGTGAAAATAGATTTATCATAAAAACTGACATAAAACACAATCCACATAATAATTCATTCTATTCCCCCCATTCCCCCACATAATTTTGCCATTTAATTTAAACATGGAAACAAATACCGCACTCCCCACAAATGCCACGTCAAATGCAAATTCAACCCCAACGCCACCAAGTGTCTTCATAAGCAAGGAAACCACGATGCGATTGTTGAAGGACGTGCGCGAAATGATGACGTGTCACGAACAAGGGATATATTACAGCCACAGCGAAACCGACATGCTGCGAGGATATGCGTTAATCATAGGTCCCCAAGACTCATTGTACGAGGGTGGTTACTACTTTTTCAAATTCAAATTCCCGCCAGATTATCCGCATTCCCCTCCGGTGGTTGAATTTTTGACCAACGACGGAGAGACGCGCATGCACCCCAACATGTACAAAAACAGAAGAATGTGCATGAGCATTTTGAACTCGTGGCGTGGAGAGCAATGGAGCGGATGTCAGACCATCAAGTCAGTACTGCTCACCATCATGTCACTGCTGGACAGCAAGCCTTTGTTGCATGAACCCGGAATCACTGAAAAAAATCTGGATTATGACACGTATCACCGGATCATTCAGTTCAAAAATTATGAATTTTGCATGTTGCGCCTTCTGAAATCGTTGTCCGAGTTCAAACAAATCATCGCAGACATTGAGCATCACGAGCAATTTTACGAGCACATGTGCGCGGAATTTCGCAAACACCATGTGCAGCATGTAGCGAGGTTGAATGTCCTGGTTAGCAAATACCCGACTGCTGAGACGTTGCGAACCACAAATGTGTATCAAATCAACGCGACAATAAATTACGCATCGGTTCTGCGCACATTTCAAGAGTGCGTCATTCAACTTCAACTACTTGTGTAAGTGTGATTTTGAATTAATTCAAAAATTGAATTAAACAATATCGCATTAATTCATATAGCAATCAAGCCATAATGCATTTCTGCACAGATTGTGGAAACATGTACTACATTCGTTTGACCGACACCAATGGCATCGTGTATTATTGCCGCAACTGCGGTCATGAAGATGACGCGATCACCATTGACAATATCGTGGTTTCGCAAACATCTCTTAAAACCCGAAGCAGTCACGCCAACATAGTAAACAAATACACCAAATTAGATCCAACCCTGCCCAGAATCAGCACAATTCAGTGCCCGAACACCGAGTGTCCTTGCAATCGCAATCACAATCCTACCCAATTTGCGGATCGTGCCACCATTGTGGGAAGCCAAGAAGAAGAAGCGGGACAAGCACAAGCGGGACAAGCAGATGCCGACACAGTGCCTCGTGAAGTGATTTATCTGCGCTACGATGACATTCAGCTGAAATACATTTACTTGTGCGCGGTGTGCAACACCATTTGGAACACGGAACACATTTGAACTCAAACTCAAATGGACCAATAGAACCATTTCATTCTATTTTTTATATTTTATAAAAAATTGAATAAAGACATTGTGTCAAATTCATGTATCACACAGAACACAACCAAAATAAGTGAAGCGAACAACAATGACGACAACAACTCCAAATGCTTACTCAATCACTGCATTGCAAATTGCAAATCCGGACGATTTTCGTGAAAAGGTTCGCAGCAAATTGTGCACTCGTTTTGCATCCGTGTTGGGAATGAGTCCCGATGCTGCCGAAAATGCGTCTCTCAATTTGGAACGCGGCATCTACAATTACACACTGCGTGAATCGGACACCAAAAACATTGTGAAAAAATGGGACAACGGATATTTTGTGCAGATTTACGCCGACCGGTTGCGCACCGTGTGCATCAATATGGGCAATGACCACATAAATCAGCTGATTGCCCAAAAACAAATCAAGCCGCATGAGCTGGCGTTCATGACCCACCAAACCATGAATCCAGACAAATGGGTTACATTGATTAAGGCGAAACAGATGCGGGACAAACACAAGTACGAAACCAAGGTGGAGGCGTCCACAGACAATTTCACCTGCCCGAACTCCAAGTGCCGTTCAACAAAATGCACATATTATCAGCTACAAACGCGTTCAGCAGATGAGCCCATGACCACATTTGTGACCTGCATTGATTGTGGAAAACGATGGAAGTGTTAAAAAGTTTATGTATATAAATAAAGAACAAACGTGCATATTTTCATTTAATTACACATTTAGTATAATTTTTTTTCTTTGTATAAAGTATAATTGGTATCATCAAAATGCACCCTGTTCACAACGTTCCCCTCAAGGGCGGTCGCTCTCGTCGTCACAAGCGCAGCAGTCATGGCCGAAAGCACCGCAAGTCTTGCCGTCGCAGCCGTCGCCATTAACCAATCCAATTCAAGTAAACATAAATAAAAAATAATGCATTTCAAAAAATGTATTATTTATGAATTTGGAATAGTTCATTCAGAACAGTTCATTTAGACCCATTTCATTTGGACCCATTTCATTTGGACCCATTTCATTTGGACCCATCAAATCAGTTCCAAATCGGCCAAACGCCAGTACTCGGATTTTCCGCCTGGCAGAGGTCTGCGTATTATGAAGGGCAGCGCCTTTTGCTGCATCTCCAGCTGCGCAATCAAATATCCGTCTATGATTTTTTTATCAATGGGAATGACGGGTTGAGCCCCTTGATTCAGCTGTTTTGCACGCTGTCCTAAGATGCGCGTTTTCTCGTATTTGGTCAGAAACGGCATGGTTTTGTGGATGCCGTCCACTATCATCCCATCCGCATTTCGCACCACGCGCACAAGTGAATCCACTTCAGCCATGTTCAACTGCATCATTTCATGATGATACGTTGCAATGTAGTTTTCGCGCATTTCTGAATCAAATTTTCGCAGGTAATTTGTGCCGTCATCAATGTCGTCATCATCACCTTCTGAATCGTTGGTGTCACCGTCTTCGTTCAATTCCAGATCATCATATGACTGCTGCAGAGTGGTGATGTCTTGCAACGTGGCCTTTCCCTTGACCACACGCTTAGTTGTCTTTTTTTTTGAATCTGAATTCGCAAGTGCGGAAGCTGCCGTGGCCGTTTTTTTTGCAATCATCGCAGGAGTCTCTATTGCAATTTCATCATCTTCATCCAACGTCAACTCACTTTCGCCACTTGCATCGGTGGTCATAGACGTGACTGTGTCTGCATCCGTGTCCGCATCAGAACTGTCATCAGTTTTGCTTTCTGCATTTGACTCCGCATCGGATTCGGAAACGACCTCATCCGGTAACGCTGCGCCAGTTGCAGAATTTATGCGCGTGTTTTTGCTCACCAACTCGTCTTCATCATCATCGCTTTCGGATCCCTTCGGTTTCCCTCCAAACATGTGAAGATACTGCATCAAACCGTGAATGTACTATATTATACCTAAATATACTTTAAATACATTGTTTCAATTTTTATTTTATGAATTGCGTTAATCCATTTCCAATGTGGACAAATCAATTAGGCATTTTCTCTCATTGGGGGGTTCTGTGTTTGATTTTATCAACCATGCCTGCATAAATTGTGCGCCAAGAGTTGCAGCAGCATTCATGTTCGGGTTCGGGCTGCGACGTTTCGGCGCGCGATGCTCGCACCCTTGCGGGTTGTCGCGTTCTTTCACAATGGTTTGCCACAGGTCGTCCAATACCCGGATGGCATGTTGAAACCACCGCTTGTTTCGCAGCACCAGGACACAGCTCATCTTTTCCAGGCGCCAGCGAATGGTCTTCATCCACATGTGGGCCTGGTTTCGCTCCATGGCATCGCTAAACCACGCCTCTGATTCACCCCGATTGAGGCCGATCGGCTCGTATTCATAGTGCGGTCTGCCATCTTTCATGAAATAAATTATAGTGCCGGTCATCAACTCATCCTTTGACTCGCCTTTTTCTTCTTCGCCTTCTTCCGCAAATTGCGTCTCCAGAAAGTCGCACTCGTTCAAATCCGCGGTTTCCATCTGCAGCTGCATCTGGATCCAGTACTCCTTTTTGGGAATGCCCGTGATGTCGCGATTCACGATGTTCTTAATCTCCAGCATGCGCCCGTATCGCTGGGATGCGGGGTCCACGTTGATTCCGTCTGGAGATGCGCCCAAAAATGCATGCGTGTCGTGCTGCAGGCAGCCAAAATCCGCAACGCGGGTTTTATACATGTGTTCGTAAATCATGCGAGACACTGGCTCGTATTTTTGACCCCAGTGCATCGGCGACGACGTGTTCACGTGTTGTTCCTTCTCTTGACCCCCTTGCAACAAGGGCTTGCACTTCTCGTAAATCAGCTGGTTCGCGCACGCCTGACTCTCAAACGCCTTCCACGCGTTGCTGGCCGTCAGCAGGTCGTGTCTGAACTTGTACCACTCGGGAGTGCGTTGGTCGGGCTGCGGTTTGGACCGAATGTGTGCCAACTTCGCATCAATGATTAACACATTAGGCGGCTTGCGTATGAACGTGCTGCCGCATTCGCGTGCCGGGTTTATGTGCCGGAAATACATGGTCTCGCAGAACCGGCACAGCGCATCGGCTTCCAGATCCATCGTGTGCGACAATTCAAAGGCTTGCGTGCCCTCAAAATACTCGTGCAGCACCTCGTGCACCGTTTCGTGGAAATCTGGCGCGCTGAATGCTAGCGGATTATCGCACACATAGGCGTCCAGATGTTGCAGCATGTCTTCTATTGTGAGAAGCATGTCTTCTTCCCCAAATTGAGCAAAGAGCGACGAGAGATATTCGTGATGTAAATCAATCTCGTTGGACCATTCCGCATTTATTGCGCGCAGGGCATCCAATGCTTGGGACCATTCTCCGATTTGCGCATGCATTTGCACCGGTTGATGCAATGAAGTTAAACGTTAAACTATATCAAATTAATACATTTATATAGTTATTTTACACTCTTTTTTTTTTGTAGGGGTAGGGGGTGGCATGCATGTGCCATGTGATATGTGAGATGGGATGTGTGCATGCAATTTATCTGAAATGCATTTTCATTCTGAAATGCATTTTCATTTTCGCATTGGCATTGGCATTTGCATTTGCATTTGCATTTGCATTTGCATTGGCATTGGCATTACATTTAACTGATGCTTCAGCAGCAAGACATTGTTTATGTTCAATGGAATCCAATTTATGTTTACTGGTTTCATTTAAAAATGGGATTTCATGCAAATTGCCATTTGTTCCAAGGCGATACGCAAATTGGGTTGTGAAACACAATTCGTATTGTTTTTGCAAATGGTCAATTAACTGGTCTTCAATGTAAAAGTAATTGAATTGATCATTGAATTCAATGATGACATTTATAAATTTTTTGAAATATTCAATGCAATTTCGGTTCATTATGAATCCGCTATCGTCCTTGTGATTGTTGTATTTAGACACGGGCAAATAAATGACGTTGGCGTTGACGGTGTGTGGATTCAAAAAATCTTCATATGCAAAAAAATCCAACCTACACCTAATTACCAATTCATACCTAAAATTGTTGTTATTTTCATACTCCTCCATCAATTTGATGCATTCATTTATTTTAAAACATGAGTTTATCATGTTCAATGTGTGATTTCTGTGTTTTGTGACATTGTTATCTTTAATGAATTCATTAAATTTGCAATCATCCCGATCAATATGAATGCCCTTTAGATTTTTGTATTTTAATTTAAAAAACTCTTCATCATTGGCATAATTTTCTTTTTTGACGTAATCTATCTCATCGCCAATCCAATACCTCAACGCATTTTGATTTGATGTAAAAACAAACACATCCAAATCATGGGCATCAATGACAAGGTTTAATTGATTTTCAATAAAAGGTTCAAAATTTCTTTGAAGTCCTGATAATAAAATGCATATTTTCATTGTATATGCATTACACACACACATTTATTATCATGTGTATTGTTATGTCATGCCGAACACACAAACACACAAACAAACAAATAAATGACGACAGACTCCTCAAACAAGCACGTGGTGTGCATTGAAGGCAAGCGGAACGTCGACAAACTTAGCAAATCCGACAAGCCTAAACGCGCCCGCACGCTGAAATGGACAATTGACGACGCGTTCTTCAATTATGACAAGCAGTTGGAGATCTTACGCCGCTTAATAGCAGATGACACCACTCTGGAAGAGAGAAAATTCTTCATAAAAGAAATAAGGGCCAAGCTGGACGGGTACACAAGACAGGACGTCGCGAATGGAATGCACGATTTATCCGCCTTTATCTCTCTGAATGCAACCATTGAATTGTTATTAATAAGTAAGCTGCGATGCGCTTATTGTCGCAAGTGCTGCGAGCTTATTTATAAGGACGTCATGGCGCCGCGGCAATGGACCTTGGACCGGGTTGACAACGACCAGGGACACAATGCCGGCAACGTGGTTTTAGCCTGTTTAGCCTGCAATTTGCAGAGGCGCACCATGGACGCCGAGAGATTCAAATTCGGGAAACAGCTGCGCGTTGTGAAGGGATTTTGACGGGTGGTGCCTTTTTTTAAGCTCGTTATTATATTAGCATTTGAATTCAATGACAACTAAACAATGAAAAAAATATTTTTATTGTTTTGTTTGTATTGGTTGTATTGGTTTTTTTGTATTGTTTTTGTTGGTTTTTGTGGTTAATTGTGTTTATCTACTTACCTGGTGCCTTTTTTTAAGCCAGCAACAGGGCTTACTTCTTCTTGGCGACGATCTTCTTTGGCGCAGTGGCAGCAGCAGCAGCAGCAGCAGCAGCAGGAGGTGCAGATGACATTTGTCTTTGAATCAGCGCAGGCTCTTCCTCCTCTTCGGACTCGGAGTCCTCCACATCAACTTCATGGGCTGCAGATGAAGAAGGCACGCAGTCATCATCGTCGTGCGATGCATGCTGCTGTGTTGTCTTGGATGGAGCCGCAATGCGCTTCTGCTCGTCCTCGTCAAGCACAATGTGACACTTGCCGCGAAGGGATGCCTTGGGCTTGAGAACCGCCTGGAACAAGCGCCAAGTCACACCGAAAGCGCCGCCTGCAAACCAGAGTCCGCCGCAGGTCATGATGAGCGAAACGTCGGATCCCTTGAGGATGATGTCTTTGGGTGTCTTGCCGTCGGAATTGCCGGGGAACAGCGTGTTGTTTTCGGTGTCGTAGATCTCAATGCCCTTCCACTCGCCGTCGTAGAATGGCAGCTTGACCTTGAGCGTGGGGTTCTTGCTCAAATCAGGCTCGCCGGTCTGAGGGTTTTTGGAGTAGTAGAGCATGGGCGTGAAGATGGCGTTGATGACCTCGGCGGACATGGCCTTGCCGAACCATTCCTTGGAGTTGGCGATGGCATCGCGCTTGATCTTGGCCTCAAACTGCTGCATGTTGGCAAAGAACTTGTTGACCTGGAGTGTCTTGTACTCGTCGCTGGGGAATTGGAGCGCCATGGTGTAGGATTGGACCTCGCCGGTCTTCTTGTCAGTGTTCTCATTCACGCCCCAGGTGAGCATGAGCGGAGTCTGAACGTTGAGCACGGTATTGGTTGCAGCATTGAGGATGCCAACGCTCTTGCCGCCCGAATTGTTGACCTTGACCTTTGCGTATTTGGTATCGGTGTCAGGATTCATGTTGACGCCAGAGATGATTTGAGCGGATGATTCGGATTTGGTGGCCATTGTGTTGGATTGATTGTCGGGTGGTTGTGTTGGTGTGGTTGTTGTTGCTTTGAACTGCCTACCCTTCCTATGCCCAAACCTTTAAATCAATTTTTTTTTTAATTCGCGGAAAATACTTAAAGAGCAATCCGAAAAATGAATCAATTTATTGAATGATACATACGGGCGAACACTGCGTCATTACATTTGATAACAATCATGTGATTAAAATGTTTTATTGTGCGTGCTGGTTAAATCAACCCATTTGCAACGTGGGATTTGAGAACGGACACAGCGCACTCCTGGTTGGTACCGTCAGTGGCAAAGTTGGTCTTCTTGGACAAGAGAATATCCGAAATGATTTGCTCAATTTGCTTAAACAGGGCGGCATCGGCCTCGCTGGCACCGACTGCCTTTTTCAATGATGCAACCAGCAAGCGGAGACGTGCAACTTCAGCCTTTAAGCCGCTGAACACGGTTTGCTCAGAAGCGTAGCGCTGGGTCAGTTCCTTCAGGTTGAGGAGGTCCTGTGAATACGTGTTGGATTCGGTGCGCAGCACGTTCTTGTACTTGTCGTAGTGAGCCAGAAACGCCTGAGCCAGGTCGCGCGTGTCATACACGGTGGCATTACGAACCCGAGCCAGAATGTCTTGCATTGCCTTCTTGTGCTCGTCGCTCACCAGCTTGGACACGTGGTCCGACAGCGCCGCAAAGTTGGCATTGGTGGCATCCAGAGTTTGCAGGAATTGCGGCTTGATCAGGTCCAACTTCTGCAAATAGAGCGAATCTGCATTCATCTGGGCGTAGTGGCGCGCAATGCTTTGATTTGTCTGAAGGATGCTGGCCTGCAGTTTGAGCAACTGATTTTCCTCCTCATCCTGATTCAAAATGAATTTGTTCAGATCGGTTTGAGAGATATTCACATTCTTTTTATTTTGCTCAATTTCTCTCTTCTGAAGAGTTTGGGTTTCATGAATGATGCCAACAATCTTGGCGTGCATGCTGTTCATGCTGCCGATGACGTCGTCTTTGGAATTTGCATGCGATGAGTGAGATGAGGAGTGAGATGAGGAGTGAGATGAGGAGTGAGATGAGGAGTGAGATGAGTGAGATGAGTGAGATGAGTGAGATGAGTGAGATGATGAGGCAAATGATGCAAATGATTTAGAAGATGCCGCAGATGCAGTTGGAGACACAACAATCTTGGCAGCCACAGGTGTAGGAGTTACAACCGGTGCAACGACAGGAGCAGCGACAGGAGCAGCGACAGGTGCAACGACAGGCTTAACATCAATCTTGGTTACAGGTGCAGCTACAGGAGCAGGCTTATCGGCAACCTTGGTTACAGGAGCAGCGACAGGCTTAACATCAATCTTGGTTACAGGTGCAGCAACAGCGACAGGCTTATCGGCAACCTTGGTCACAGCGACAGGAGCAACAACCACCTTGGTTACAACGGGAGCAACAACAGGTCCAGCCTCGCATCCTGCCGCAAAGTAGCAGCGCGAGCCGATCGGCTTCCAGGCCAGCTGCCATTTGGAGAGCGGTGAGCTAGGGCCGTTGTAGCCCGTCATTTCCCACTGCTTTGCACCGCGGTTCACGTTCATGATTTCGCCGCTGGGAGAAAAGTAATCGGCCGCATTTTTGGCGCCGTCGGCATTGCCGCAGATGCCGCCCATTATGCCGTAGTAGTTTTTAGGCACGCTGGTTTCCAGAACGCCGCAGTAACCACCGATGATGAGCGCACCAAACCCTTCGGGTGTGGACATCTTCAGCCCCATGGTCACATCCTTTACGCCGTGCCATTCCACGTTTTGTTTCCCGTAGCGAATGGTGACGCCTCCAAATTTGACGGTTTCATCGCGTTTCAAATCCAGTTCCATGCCATTTATCCGAATTTTATTGAAATTTTGCACATCCACCTCAATTGAGATCTGCTTGTAATGCACCAATGCACCCGTCATGCAGGACGGCACCCCCACCTTGTCGGCGCCGTTCTTGCGCATCTTTTCCTGCACTTCAAACACTCCGTCACGCGACGTGGCGATGGTGTAAATGCCGGGCTCCTGGATGTGAAAGAAGTCGCCGTCATAATTGGTGCAGTGGGGGTCGCCGGATGCCACGCAGAACCGGGTGCTGGGGGATGCCACATTGTCTTTGGACGCAAACTCCATTGCAGTGATGGCGCTTTCTTTGGCAATGGCCTCGCTTTTGGTGACGCGCATGTCTTCCAAGCACCCGCTGTACACGTCGGCATTGTGTTGGATGCCGAGCGAGGTGCAGAAGGTGGCGGCCGATGCGCCGGCGGGGGTTTTGATCCAGTCGCTTAATACCGACGATATTTTAAAAGTGGAAGAAGCGGCAGCAGCAGCAGGCACAGGAGCAATAACTGGAACAACCATCTTGACTTCAACCTTGGGTGCAGGAGCAGGTTTAGGTTTAGGTTTGGACACAGCCTTGGGTTTGGACACAGCCTTGGATTTGGACACAGCCTTGGATTTGGACACAGCCTTGGATTTGGACACAGCCTTGGATTTGGACACAGCCTTGGGCGCAGGAGCAGGTTTTGGTGCAGGAGCAGGAGCAGGTTTAGGTGCAGGAGCAGGTTTTGGCGCAGGAGCAGGTTTTGGCGCAGGAGCAGGTTTTGGCGCAGGAGCAGGAGCAGGTTTGGACACAGCCTTGGGTGCAACCCGCATGGACACTAACAAATGTCGTCCTTCATCGGACGCATTGGAGTGCACGGCGGCAATGACATTGTGGTGGGCATAGTGGTGATGATTGTCATGAGTGAGATGAGTGAGGGTGTGATTGGTTTGAGCATCAATCGGAATGCTGGTGGCAGTCATGGACAGCGCGCACAACAGCAATAAACACGGAGCTAGTTTCATTTTAGGCGGTGGTGTGTTATGCATTGTAGTAATAAAAAAAGTTTAAGTTGTTTAGGATTAAATTCATTCGGATTGCTTAATGTAATGCAATGTTTGGATTGATTTGGTTCAATGGTCAATCGTAATGATCATTTTGAAAAGATATAAAAAAATGTGAATAGTATAAATAAAACCCACCCGACCACAACACATGTCTCAACCACAACCTGGAAACACGACCATAAACATAAACATAAACCATCTCAATGATGTGCATAATTACATACATAATGACATCAACCTCATAAACGAATTTAACAACATTTACAATAATGACAATGCGATCAACCCAATCAACCCAATCAACCCAATCAACACAAACAATGAGATTTATGCGGATTCGGATAAATCAAAAAAGAAGGTTTCCAAACGGGTTTGCAAAAAGAGCGCTTCCGCCGGCATGATGCCCGCATTTTCAGAATACGACGCCTTCATGAAATCCGAATATAAGGTGAGCGAACTGAAGGACATGTGCAAGCACTACGGAATCAAATGCAGCGGAACCAAGCAGGAGCTTAAGCTGCGAGTGCACACGCATTTGATCCAGTCGCATCACGTCAAGCGGATTCAGCGCATGATTCGCGGGAAGTTCATTAAGATGCATGACCGAATGAGCGGTCCCGCCTACAAATACCGGTCGCTCTGTGTAAACGACACCGATTTCTACAGCATGGAGCGCATGAGTGACATTCAGCGCAACCAGTTCATCAGCTTCAAGGACGACGCCGGCATGGTGTACGGGTTTGACATCATGTCGCTCTATACGTATTACGATTCTGAAATGGACAATGGTCGTTCTGCGCCATTAAACCCGTACAATCGGGCGCCGTTTCCGCTCACTCTGCGCCGTCAAATGCATCGCAAGATTCGGCTTACCAACATACTAGGTGTTTCGTGCAAAGTTGAGGAGGAGCCAGAACCGGTGCTCTCCCAGCAGCAGCGGGATGAGCAGCTGCTGTTCATCGTGTTTCAGCAAATCAACTCGCACGGGCATTACGCCGATTCGGCGTGGTTTAGCGAACTGAATGTGGTGGGAATCATGCGGTTCATGCGCGAGCTGGCCGACATTTGGAACTACCGAGCGCAGATCATGCCGCAGTTGAAGCAAGAGATCTGCCCTCCGAACGGCGACCCGTTTCGCTACGTGGATCTGCGCTACATTCAGCCCGACATGATTAAGCACCAAGGGATTCAAATCATCAACACGTTTGTGACGTCGGGCACAAATCGGGACAGCCAGTCGCTGGGCGCATATTACGTGCTGTCGGCGCTCACCCTTGTGAGCCAGCCGGCTCAGGCCGCCATGCCGTGGTTGTATGAATCCGTTGTTTATGTGCCATGAATCAATTGAATCATTGAATTCATAAAAACGAATAATGACAAACAACATTAAGGAAAATCAGATGAATGACATGCCAAATGAAGTGCATTTGGCTGTCAAAAAATGCATTAAACATTTAATTCGTAAAACGGCTTAAAAAGACATCTCTATGTAGGGTATAAACACCCAACACAATGGCTAAGACGACAAAACCCACGGCGACCACCGCCTCTGCTTCCCCTGCTTCCACTACTGCTCCTGCTTCTTCCGCATCAGTTCCCCCTACCGCGCCCGTCAAGGTCGTCAAGGCCAAGGAGCCCAAGACCCCGAAGGCCCCTAAGGAGCCAGTTGCAGCTGTTTCTGTTGCTCCTGCCGCCGACGCTGCTGCCTCCGCCACCGAGGAGGTCGTTGCTCCCTCCACTGAGGCTGTCATCTCTTCCCAGTTTTCATCCGTTTCTGCCAAGTTGCAGCAGGTTGTTGCATTTGCTGCTGCGCTTCGCTCCGAGCTTCGCTCGCTTGAGCGCCATGCCATCAAGGAGATTCGCATTGCCCAGAAGGCCAGTGCTAAGAAGCGTCGCAAGGTTGGCAACCGTGCCCCCTCTGGCTTCGTGAAGCCCACTCCCATTTCCAAGGAGCTGGCCGAGTTTCTTGGCAAGACCGACGGTTCTGAGATGGCCAGGACTGAGGTGACTCGCGAGATCAACGCCTACATCCGCAACAACAGTCTGCAGGACAAGGAGAACGGCCGTCGCATCAATCCTGATGCCAAGCTGAAGTCTCTTCTCAAGCTCAAGAAGGGCGAGGAGCTCACCTACTTCAATTTGCAGCGATACATGTCCCCTCACTTTTCCGCGAAGTCGGGTGTTGTTGCAGTTGTTGCCGGAATCACTGCTTGAAAACAAATGCACTAAAAATGAAAAATGAAGAAAGAAACAAATGCACTAAAAATGAAAAATGAAGAAAGAAACAACGACAAAATAAAAACAATTTTGCTTTTATTTTATTTATTGTTCAAATGCTTTTAAATCAAACAAATATGAAATTCTCGTGCGCCATGACTTCATGCAGCAATGCATTGTTTCGGGTTGGTTTGGTGATTGTTGGCAAATGATTTTGATTTGGCACAATTGTCATGTCAAACATGTTGTGCACCGAGATTGTGGTGTCATAATCAAACCGGATACGATTGTTGTCGCAGTTGTGATGCAACCATGTGTAAAAGTCGGGCGCAAACACGCTGCCCGCATCTTCTGCCGATTGTGCACACAATTTGTATTGTTTGAATAGTTGCAATGCGTGTCTAAGACTGTGTGTCAAGTGACTGTTGTAGTCTGTGCCGGAAATGACGCAAATTTGGCGAAACTCCTTCATGCTGATGCCAAGAATGTTTAAAATCTTATTCATGTCATACATGGTGATGGTTTGATCAAATAAATTGATGTGACGCAACACGCGACAACACCCGTACACGAGCAAATCTGTGTCATCCGACACGCACGCATACGCCTTGCGTTTCAGCACCATTTTCGCACATAGGGCATCGGCCTCACCGGGAGCCACGATGTGCTGAACCCCTAATGAGCGCATGAGGGACCAAACTCGTTCAAAATCGGCATCGCTGACTCGTATGAACCGACGACGCAGAATTTTCAGTTTGAGTTCGGTTTCAGTTTCTTTGACCCACCTTCCATCATTTGACATGTGGTTGTTGGATTTGTTGTGGTTGTGGTTGTCGTTCTCAGTTTCATGAATGAGTTTGTTGTATTGCATTTCCGCAACACGTTTCAAATGCTTGCGCTTGTTCAAGGTCTTGCGTTTTTCATCGGGTGGTTTGCCGTCAAAGACAAACACGGCAACAATGTTGTGCATTTGGAAAAAGGATATCATGGAATACATGTTTTCCAGTAGCGCATTATCTGCAATGAAACGATACATGAAGATGTTGGCATCAACCACCACCACTTTGCCTGATAGCTCATCCAGCGTCATGATTTTGATTGCCTCTGAGCATTCCTTTCGTAGAAATTTATTTAAATTCTTAATTCCCATGATGGATGTGGTTCGGTTCTGTGTTGATTGAGGGGGTGGTCGTCATAAATCAAATCAATTTTTCATGAAATTTGCAGAGGGTGAGGGAGGCGACATGCGCATGGACGATCCTAGTACGTCGTCATTGGTGTCATCATTGTGCGCGGACATAGAATCCAAATCAGGGCATTGCTGCTTGCAATGATTCAGCAATTCCATGAACCCGTTGAAATTGGATGGAATGGTGCGAAACTGCATGATGTTGTTTCGTGGGGTGGTCCGCCTGAATGGGTTGTTTTTGTAGCACCACGCGATGAACTCATCGGGCGAATGCAGCAGCACGCAGGTCAGGACGTAATATGCAAAAATGTTGGTGTTTTCTCGGTATTTTTTGCTGACAATCTCACGGTTCTCTTTGGTGGGGTTTGCAAGGGTGGCGTATGTGATGTCCATGTATCGCATAAGTTTGGCGCACTGCTGCTGCGCAAAGCGCGCATTTTCATGCAGCCCGTCCATCACGCACTCCATGAACACCTGCAGCTGCAGATCGGTTGCCTGAATTGGATTCAGACTCTTCGTGGTTGCGTCGTCGCCCATGAAACAATCAAAAACGACGTTTAAAATGCGCGCCCATATTTCGCAATACGTTTCATAAATGCGCACCGGGTGCGAAATGGCGTACATGCGCTGCAATGAGCGCTGCATTCCGGCATGCACTTCGGCCTCCATGTCGGATTCAATGAACGAGAGACCGAACGCGTGAAACAGTTCGTGAATGAGCACCTTGAACCACTCCTCTTTGCGATACACCACGACGTCGTTGTTTTTGGCGCAGTGATACGCCATCCCCGTGTTGGCGTGTATCGCATCCAACGACTGCCCCTTCTCGGTGGGGAACCGCTTCTTAAAGTCGGTCATGTAAATGTATATGTTCAGCGTGGACGAGCACGCGGGTCGGGCGGCGTGCGCTGAAACCAGGTGTATGAGCGCACACACGCGCCTCGCGTGCTCGTCCATGTTCTTGTTCTCCATCAGTGTGTTCAGTGTGTCATCAAACACGACAAAATGCAGGACCACTTTGCGGTCATTCACATTGAACTGGTACGTTGTGGCCGTGCTCGGTTCGTTCAGAATGTGGTCCTGAATTTCTTCCGGAAAATAAGTGTTTTTTGTGGATGTGCCACCCAGCAGCTGCTCGCGCATGTCGGCGGGCATCGGCAGATTCCGGGTCGTGGCAACCTTAACCGTCTTCTTGACGAATTTGGATGAAATGCATGAGCGCTGCATGTCGGAATGCAACCCGCGGAACGCTTTGCGCAAGGCATTTGCATTTGAATTGGACATCATGGATTAAATATAATGATACACTGTATTTTCATTATATTTGATTTTTTCTATTGCATTTTATTGCACATCGTTTTTTATTGCACATTGCATTTTGTTATTTTTTGCGCTTCAACTGTTCCAGTTGCAGCCGGTGCCGAACGCGCATGAGTTCGTTGCACACAACGGGTGGTTTGCCGCGCCTAAATTGCACCAGCTTGGCGTTCCGCGTGTGCAACAGCATGTCCGTCAAGTAGGAGTTCTGACTGTATTTGGCGTACTGCGCATCCTCGCGCTCCTTTTCTTCGCGCGTGCCGAAGTCCGCATCGGGTTGAACGTCCTTGTCCTTGTCCTTGTCCTGCACCAACGCCACGCTCTTTGACAGGTCCGAA
>Ga0214919_10003692_pt1 | contig 22894 bp, 16 predicted proteins | sample LL1503_MetaG_FD_177994 | JGI IMG/M metagenome (GOLD analysis project Ga0214919, IMG submission 177994) | Freshwater microbial communities from Lake Lanier, Atlanta, Georgia, United States - LL-1503 | ecosystem: Environmental > Aquatic > Freshwater > Lake | place: USA: Georgia | collected... | reverse complement strand
ACAATAGTCGAAACACTAAAAGTAAATCACTATTTATAACGAGCGAAAGCTCAAACCTTACAATTCCTGACACGGTGTAAGGATAAAACTTAAAAGTCATGCGTCACGGAGACAAACAAAACAACCTAGGTAGAAAAAAAGCACATAGAGATGCTTTATTAATGAATTTAGCTTGCCAAGTAATTACGCACAAGCGTATTGTGACTACTTTAGCTAAAGCAAAAGCTTTAAGAACTTATGTAGAGCCATTAATTACCAAAACAAAGAAAACTGCTTCTAAAGAAGAAATTAGCCATAACCACAGAGTGGTGTTTAGCTATTTGAACGACAAAGCGGCTGTAAAAGAATTATTTACAGTGGTAGCACCTAAAATTGCTGCTCGTCCAGGTGGTTATACCCGTATCATCAAATTAGGCATACGTCCAGGGGACAACGCCGAAAAAGCAATGATCGAGTTAGTAGATTTCAACGAAGTATACGGCAATTCAATAGCTACGGCTGGCGAACCTGCTAAGAAAACACGTCGTAGCAAATCAACCGCTACTACGGCTAAAAAAGCGCCAAAAGCGAAGGCGGAAGCTCCAGCGGCTGAAGCTGAAACTGCAACAGATTCACCTGAAACTGCTGCTGAATAATGATTTTAATGAATTAACATACAAGGCAAGACTCACCGTCTTGCCTTTTTTTTGCACTTTTTCGTCATTTCTTTTGATTCAGGCACAATGTTTAAAAGTTATTATGGAAAAGTAAAAAATTGTATCTTTTTTTGCATAACAAAACTCGCAACCCAAAATGAGCGCACAACCAGCAATTTTAGTTCTAGCCGATGGCCATGTATTTCACGGTCAAGCCTTTGGTAAAATTGGCACTACCACCGGTGAAATATGTTTTAATACGGGTATGACAGGTTATCAAGAGGTATTTACCGATCCTAGTTATACAGGGCAAATCATTATCATGAATAGTGTACACGTGGGTAACTATGGGGTAAGAAAAACCGATGTAGAAAGTAAGTCGGTAAAAATTCATGGTTTGATTGGACGCAACTTAGAAGAAAAATATAGCCGTCTATTAGCCGATGGCAATTTGAATGAATACTTAATTGAAAATAATATTGTTTCTATAGAAGGATTAGATACAAGAGCCTTAGTGATACATGTTCGAAATTCAGGCGCGATGAATTGTATTATATCTTCAGATAATTTAGATGTTGATTCATTAAAAGCGCAACTAGCAAAAGTGCCTAGCATGGATGGTTTAGAATTAGCCAGTACCGTGAGTACTAAAGAAATATATGAACTAGGGGATACCAGTTCAACAATTAAAGTAGCTGTTTTAGATTTTGGCGTGAAGCAGCATATATTACAATGCTTAGTAGATAGAGGAGCGCATGTAAGAGTGCATCCAGCTAAAACCGATTTTGCTACTTTAAAAGCATTTAATCCAACGGGTTATTTTTTATCCAATGGTCCTGGAGACCCAGCCCCAATGGACTATGCCATTAAAACTATCAAAGAAGTTTTAAAAGAAAAGAAACCTTTATTTGGTATTTGTTTAGGGCATCAATTACTTGCTTTAGCCAATGATATTCCTACTTTTAAAATGCACCATGGTCACCGTGGATTAAACCACCCAGTTAAAAATGTAATTACAGGCTTATGTGAAATTACCACTCAAAATCATGGCTTTGGGGTAGATCCAGAAGCAGTGCGTAAGCATCCCAATGTAATTGTATCCCATGTAAACTTAAATGACGATTCTATTGAGGGTATCAAATTAAAAGACCGTCCTGCCTTCAGTGTACAATACCATCCAGAAGCAACACCGGGTCCGCACGATAGTAGGTATTTATTTGATGATTTCGTAACTTTAATGAAATCAAATTAATTGAGTAGCATGTTAGAAATAGCCATCATCAACGGTCCAAACTTAAATCTATTAGGCAAAAGAGAACCTGATGTTTATGGCCATGCTAGTTTTGAAGAATTTTTAGAGCAATTAAAAAAAGATTTTCCCACAGTCAACTTTACTTATTTTCAATCTAATATCGAAGGAGAGATTGTTCAAGCCATTCAAACGCATGGTTTTAATAAAGCCGGTATTATTTTAAATCCTGCTGCCTATACCCATACTTCAGTGGCCATTGGGGATGCCGTAGCCGCCATTAAAACAACGGTGATTGAAGTGCATATCAGTAATGTACATGCTAGAGAGGATTTTAGAAAAATATCACATGTTTCTGCTAAATCAGTAGGCTCTATTGTAGGGCTTGGTTTAAAAGGCTATGCCTTAGCTACTGAATGGTTTTTAGCCCATAGCTAATCCATTCCATTATAATTCCTTATTTTAGTACTAGTATTTTTTAACTTTTAACAAGTATAAAGGAGGCGATTGTTTTTCACTGCTTTATATTTTACAATACATTCCGATTATGGCCATAACCCCAGTAGTGTATCAAAAAAAACTTTGGTGGCTTATCGGTATTTCGGTGGTCGTTAAAATCGTACTTTCTTTTTTTTTAGAATTAGGCAACGACGAAGTATATTATTATACCTATGCGCTTCAACCCGATTGGAATCATTTTGATCATCCCCCCATGGTAGGTTGGATGATACGTATTTTTACTTTAAATTTAAATTGGCTTTCTGCTTTAAGTATGCGCATTGGTAGTATTATTTGCGCTGCACTTACCACCATTGTTATTTTCGAATCGGGTACTTTATTAAAAAATGAAAAGGCAGGTTGGATAGCAGCCTTATTATATACATTATCTATTTACACTAGTGTTATTGCGGGCTTATTTGTACTACCCGATAGTCCTCAATTGTTATTTTTTACCTTAAGTATATATGTGATGTTGAACTGGGTGATTAAACCACAACTATTTACTTTCTTCGGTTGGATTTTATTGGGCTTCTTTGTGGGCTTGGCTACCATGAGTAAAGTGCATGGGCTATACTTATGGGTAGGTTTTGGCTTATTTGTTTTATTCAATCAAATTAAAACCCTCCAACGAAAAGGATTTTATTTAGCGGTATTGATTACCCTTATTTGTATTATTCCTATTGTGTATTGGAATTTCCAAAACGATTTTATTACTTATAAATTTCACTCCAAAAGAGTTACCCATACAGGTATTTCATTTTCCAGTTTTTTTCAACAAATAGGGGGTGAGTTTTTTTACCAAAATCCATTGGTCTATATAGCTATTGTCATTTCTTTGTTAAGAATTAAAAAAGTCAAGTACCAAGCAAAATCTGCCATCGCGATTAATTTACTTTTATGGTTGAGCCTTCCATTGATATTTATTTTTTGGAGTATTTCCTTATTTAATTCCACATTGCCGCATTGGACGGGTCCTGCATTTATCTCCTTGTTTTTAATTGCAGGGGTGTATTGGGCTTCTTATTCACGAAAGGCCATTCCGGTGCTATTGAAATGGGCCATTGGCTTTATGGGCATAGCTGCCTTGGGTCTGATACTCCTTGTGAAAGTGTTTCCAATTCAATTGGGATCTGCCAAAATGGAAAATTTAGGAGAATATAATCCTATCAATGACCTTACAGGCTGGTCCTATTTTAGTCAGGAATTTAAAAAAATCGTAGAAAAAGATAAGTTGGTAGCTAGGATGTCTAGTAATGCACCCATTGTGGTGCATAAATGGTTTCCTGCAGGCCATCTATTGTTTTATACCGCCCCGCTAGTGAATGCCAAGGTCATCGCCATTGGTGCCTTAGAAGATGTGCACAAGTTTGCTTGGTTGAATGAAACACAGGAAGCTTTAAAAATAGGAGAGGATGCCTATTGTATTGTGCCTTCTAATTTACCTGCCAATCCCAGTGAATTGTATGGTGCTTATTTTAATAGTATTCAATCACCAGACACCATTCCTATTATAAGTAAAGGGGTACTACTCAGAAATTTTTATGTGTATCGATTGAAGGGGTGTAAAGCATTGCCACCATCTATATTACAAAAAGAGGCCAAATAGTTTTTGCACTAAAACTCATCAAAATCTCTTCGGTAAGAGATGCTTAGGCCTTGTCGGTTTCTTCTACCTAGGCTACTTCCACTAATGTCTAAACTATTTTTATTAAAGATGATGGCTCTTAATTTTCTATCATCTGAAAGTATAAATTCAACATTTAAATCGGGCAGCCATTGGAAACTTCCATTTTGAATGGCACTGCTATTCTGCACATTAAAATCTAAATCGCCGCCAACATTCACAATTATTTTATCGTTTAAAAAGCTACGGCCTAATTTTAAATTCACCCTTTGACGATCAATTTTATTGGCATTGATGGCAATGCCAGCACCAGATGGATCTAATAAGTTGGCACTATTGTACACGGAAGAACCCACATCAAATCTTAGACTTTTATCACCTGTGACCTTATTTAAAATATTGGTGATAGATTTATTGACTTCCTTGGTCAATAAACGTGAGATGGTATTGATTCCAATAGAAGTAACAGTATACGCGTTGCTATTGTTTCCGCTAGCATTGCTAAATCCAACCGGCGCAAAGGAATTAAACACTATTAAGAAAGAAACTTGTTTTAGTATTTCATTGTCGTCACGCTCTAATCTAGAAATGAATTGCGAAAACTCATTGTCTGAACTTATAGGGTTACCCTGAGGGAAAGCCAATGAAAATTTAATATCGGGTTGTGCTAGTTTGTTTCGCAGGGCAGCGATGACATACACATTGCCGCGGTAAGTTCTAACGGCATTGCTAAAGTTGGCCGTGCCTACTAGTTCATTCAAACTAACCCTTTGCGCGGTATACCTTGCATCAATATGAATATCTGCTTGATAAGGGTTGCCTGTCCATTCAATATAATTACCTGCCTCAGCAATTAAATCAAAGGGCTTCTTGATAAAGGATTGGAAGTTAAAATCATATTTACCAGCTTCAATATTGTATTTCCCCCTGATGCTGAGGGGTTCAATATTCCCAGCTCTTATTTTTATACGACCATTGCCCACCGCTTTAATTACATCTCCAGTTAGCTCATCCATGATCACATCAATCTGGGTTTTATTATTGGCAGTTACTTCTAAATCAACCACTAAATTAAAAGTGGGGATGTCTGCGCTTTTAATGGCGGATTTGCCAAATTTCTTAAAAACAATAAAATCAGATTTGCCACTTTCTTTACTAGTACTATTGGGTAAGTAAATATGAGAGCTATCATTGACATCTGCATTGATGACCATTTTAATATTTTCCTCCGGACCCTTGATGGTCATGGCTGCTTTACCCACTGCATAGCCATAGAAATTAGAATTATCTAGAGGATCTGTATGGAGCAATTCGATTTTTGGGCTACTCATTTCCATATCATACTCTAAATGATTAAAGCCTTGATGGAGTATTTTACCTTTAAAATTGGCAGATCTATGTTGAGCATCTCTTAAGGAGACATAGCCAAAATCTATGCCTTCATTGGTGAATTTGATGGCACTACTATCTATAAAATATTTTACTTTGGTATAATCTACAATAAAAGAACTATTTTGAAGGCTTGCCTCACCCAATAAATAAGGGTGTTCAATTCTTCCTCCAAAATGAATTTGTCCGTTGGCCTTTCCCTCTAAATTAGTCAATACGTTTCCAATGAACTGCTGAATCAAACTAAATTTGGAATGATGTAAAAATAAAGTTGCATCTAAGGGGTTAGCACTGTCTTTAATGGAATAAGTACCATTGGCACTTAAATTGTATTCGCTGTTTGGGCAACTAAAGGAGAAGGGGATGATACCTTTTGAGTTTTGATAACCAGCATTCAATTGGGTGAAACCAACGGAATCATTGTTAAATCTAAATTGATCTATTTTTAAATCAGCAGCAAAGGTTAAGTCTTGTACAATATTTTTGAATTGAATTTTCCCATTAGTGAGTCCTTCTAATTTTGGATAATCAAAAAATGGTTGGGTAATGTCCCCGAGTATGATGTTTTTTAACTCCAATTGTAGGGCATTTTCTTCGCTTGGGGAATTAGAAAAAACAAATTCTTGTATTCCTTGCGTGAATTTAAAATTATTGGCACTGGTATTGCTTTTCCTTAATACTAAACTACCATTTTCGTTGATGGACCATTTTTTCTGCTTTAATATAAAAAAAGAGGGCTTCCATTTCATTGAAATGCCGTCCGCATAAGTTTGAACGGAAGCATTTAAATCTACTTGCTCCAATGCGCTCTTACTTGAACCTGTTATTTTAACATCAGAAATATCTTTGCTACTGTGGATAGAAATAGTGGATTTAGTATAACTAGTACTATCAGAAAATTGAATAGCGTCTGCTGTTAAAAATAAATGTAATGAGTCCTGTGTGCCTTTGCCAATGAGGTCTCCACCTTTGATGGTATAGTTATTCCAGCTAATATAAGGCAGCTTGCCTTTTGCTTCAATGGTTTGCTTGTCGGTATTAATGGCGCCAGTGAATGAAATATTATTAAATCCAGAAAAAGATTTATCAAAAAGACGAAGGTAAGGCTCGAAATAATTGGTCTTGATTTGAAACTGAAATAGTTGGTTGCTGACTGTATTTTTTGGGGCAGGGATATAAGTAGGCAAGTAGCGTTGCATAAAATATTGCACGCTTGCAGGTAAATTTAAAATATTAAATTTACCAATGATGCTGGCTTGAAGGTCATCGCTAGCAATACTTATTTTTTTCAAACCATTTACGATGCTAGATTGGATGGTCAATGAATCAAAATTTACCGCATTGCCAGGGGATTTTAGTTGGCCATTGTAAAATTTAGCAAATCCAATAAAATTATCAATATTGTCACCTTCAAAATTGATATCTAACAAGCCCCTAAGCTGTGTTTGGTTCTTAGTGATATTTAATTTTTCCAAGTTGGCATACAATAGATCACCTACTGCATTGATCTTGGGTTTGTCCTTATTGAATAGTAGTTCTATATTGCTGTTGAAGTTAATATTGGGATCTTTAATATTTAACTTGCCAATGAAAGACCTTTTTTGTAATAGCCCATTGGTGCTAATATTAGTATAGTTGTATTTGTTAAATTCAATGCTGTCAATATTTCCTTCAATTTTTGTCTTGATGCTTTCTACGTCAAAAGAACTGCCAGCTATTTTTCCCTTAAAGTTCAAAAGCCCTAAACTAGGCAGATTGAATATTTTACCAATGTTCAAATGATGGCTGGTAATAGCACCTTCGTAACTTGTTTCTGCTTTCTCTGGAAATTTAAGTCTTATTTCAGATGCAATAGAGCCTAGTGGAGATTCTACCTGGCCTTTCGCTAAAAAATCGAAAAAAGTACCTTTGAATTCGCCCTTAAAATCTAGGTTATTGAGCTTGTCTAATTCAATTGATTTCACTTTTTTTAACTTAGGTATCCAATTGGCCAAATCATTATAATTGGTATTCGCAGCGACATTGCTAAAGTTGATCAAGGTATTTCTCATCTCAGGCATACCTTGCATCGAAAAACGACATGCCACCTTTGAGTTATTGTAGCTGGCTTTGAAGTCATTGGTTTCAAAATTAGCTACTGTGCCATTGAAATGAAAACTTGTGGTGAGTCTGTTATGAAAAGATGCCATGGTGGGGGTGAAATAGGCAATGTCATCAGTAGCTATGGCAGCGTTCACCAAATGCGCTTTCATGTTTACATTATTAATGTAATTACTGAAATCTTCTCCAAAATTATGATACTGCATGGCATAATAGTTTTCTATTGTACTATTATTTGTTTTCAAGTGCAAGGCACTAAATTCCATTATCTCAGGGGTCAATTTAAAATTGGTCAAGAGCTTTTTTATTTCAAAACCAGATTGTTCCTTTAAGCTTAAATTAGCTTTTGCTTGTATGGTGTCTTTTTTGAAAGAAATATTTATTAAATGGGCATTGATCTCTCGCATGCGAATATGGTCCCCATCAAAATAATTCAATGGCTGATTAAATCCATTTTCAATCCAAAATTTTCCTTGAGTCACTTGAACTTCATTGGCCCATAGGTATAAATTGTTTGGATTGAAATAAGGTTCACCTTTTGTTCTTTTGTTATTAGTTGCTTTTACTAATGGTGCTTTACCTACGTAGGATTGAATGAGGTAGTCTGGTTTATTTAGGATGAGCTGATCAATAAGTATACTATCCTTGGAAAAGAGTTTAATATTGGCTAGTAAATTTTTGGCATTGAATTTCATATCTTGACCTTCCCATTGATCTTCTTGTTTGAATTGAAGATTGGATATATCTATTTTTTCAATGTCAAAACCCTTTGATTTTTGGGGTTGCGCAGTATCCGCATTGAGATAGGCTAGAATGAAAGCATAATTCCAGCTGTTTTTGTTTCTTTTGAAATTTATTTTTGTATCGCTCAACCCGATGTATTTAATCATGGGGGTAGCACTTGAAAATACTAAGTCGGTCAATCTTAATTTTAAAGAAGCTGTATAAAATAGGGTATCCTTGTTTTGGTCTCTGACTAAAATTTCTTGAATGTCTAATTTATCAAACAAGGAAAAACGAACCTGCCCTAATTTTACCTCAGTACCGATGGCTTTTGAAAAACGATTGGCTAGGGTGGTGGCCAGTTTATGTTGAATGGCAGGTACAAGCAATAATAAATAAGCTAACAGGAATAAACCTACCAGGGAAGCAGCAAGAATTCTGAGTAGCGCAAGCTTATTTTTTAACAAAAAATGGGTTTTTGTAAAAATACAAAAATGCCTTTGAATAATAGGCATAAAATTGACGTAAAACCATTCTTGAATTTAGTGTAGATAGCTTTTGTAATGGCTTATTAATCTATACTTTAGTAGCCAGCAACACTATCATCGCCTCGTTTATCACCCGCAGCCATTCGTTTTCCATCAGTGGTAATTTGAACACCATCCATTCTTCCAAAATAGCCTCTTTTCATGGTGGTATAACCCATTGCCTTTAAAGCTTGCTCTGTTGCTTGAGGAAAATCAGATTCAAGCATGATATTATCTGGCATCCATTGATGATGAAATCTAGGGGCGTCAATGGATTGTTTTAAACTCATTTTAAGATCGATGATGCCTACCAAACCTTCATATACTTGATTAGGTATAGTGGTTCCACCTGGAGTTCCAATGGTTAAAAAGGGTTTGTTGTTGACTGTAACTAAAGTAGGAGCCATGGAACTAAGCATTCTTTTCCCCGCTTGAATGGCATTGGCTTCACCTCCAATGGCGCCATACATATTGGGCACACCTGGTTTAAGACTAAAGTCATCCATTTCATTGTTTAAAATAAATCCAGCTCCTGCTACAATGGTTTTGTTACCATAAGAATCATTTAAAGTTGTGGTAATGGCGACCATATTTCCATCTTTGTCTATCACGCTAAAATGAGTGGTTTGTTCACTTTCATGAATTTGTCCTGCATTGGTTATTTTACTAGTTCCTTTAATTCCTTCTTTATAATCATTCATTCTTTCTTTGACATAGCTATCGCTGATCAATGTTTTGGTGGGCACTTTCCAAAAATCTGGATCGCCCATATGTTCTGCACGATCTGCGTAGGCCCTGCGTTGGGCTTCTACCATTAAACTTACGGAAGCTGGGGTATTGTAGCCCATTTTAGCTAGGTCAAATGGGGCAATCATCTTCATCATTTGAGCCAGCAAAATGCCACCACTAGAAGGAGGCGCAAAGCTGATGATATGATGTCCATTGTAATCAAATTCAATGGGCTTTCTATATTTAGGGGCATAGTTTTTTAAATCTTCTAAATTGATAATACCACCACTGTGTGCCATTTCTTTTACAATCATGGAGGCAGTGGCCCCTTCATAAAAGCCAGCAGCTCCTTTTGTTTGAATTCTTTTTAAGGTGGCTGCAAGTTCAGTTTGAATTAAGGTATCGCCTGCTTTCCAATTTTCTTTTTTTGTAAAGGCACTTGCGCTTGAACTATTTTTTATAAAATTATTTCGATTGGAATTTAATCCCTTTGCTTCGCTTTCTGAAAGTACAAATCCAAATTCAGCCAACTCAATGGCCGGTTCAATTAATTGGCTCATTGGAAGCTTTGCATAAGTATGCGCACTAAACATTCCAGCCACAGAACCAGGTATGCCAGAGGCTAATGCACCTCTTGTAGATTTATCCGCATAAGGGTTTCCTTTTTCATCTAAATACATGTCTTTAGATGCTTTGGAGGGTGCTTCTTCTCTATAATCAAGTCCTATTAATTCTCCATTCACTTTTCTGGCCAACATAAATCCACCTCCACCAATATTGCCTGCTGCTGGAAATACAACGGCCAAGCTATATTGAACCGCAATGGCTGCGTCAAAAGCATTCCCACCATCTTGCATAATGGCTGCGCCCACCATACTCGCCAATGCATGCGCCGAAGCAACTGCGGCATGGTCAAAAGACTTTTCTTTGGCAATTTCGTAATGATAGGGATTGATACTTGGGTGTGCTTTAAAGAAAGTTTGGCCATAGCCCAGAGGGCTTATTAAAACAAGCGAAACAATACAAATACCTAAACGTGTATACAATGATGGACTAGTTTTTTTCATAAGATGGGAAATTGAAGGGTAATTTACTTAATTATTTAAGATTCAACAAATTGAGCGCAAACTTTCTTATTTTTATAGACCTATATCCACCATTAGAATAAAACAGTATGCGTATTCTCTATAGCTTCATAATTTTCAGTTTACTGAGTGTCACTATTACTTATGCACAAAAACCAAGTGCTGAAATTTTAGCTCAAATCAGCAAACTAAAAACAGTAGGTAGTGTATTGTATATTGCTGCCCATCCCGATGACGAGAACAATAGCTTCTTGCCCTATCTGACCAAGCAAAGAATGTTTAGGACTGCTTATTTGAGTTTGACAAGAGGCGATGGGGGACAAAATTTAATTGGCAAAGAGCAAGGGGTGGAATTAGGTATGATAAGAACACAGGAATTATTGGCTGCAAGAAGAATTGATGGAGCCGAACAATATTTTTCTAGCGCTTATGAATTTGGGTTTAGTAAATCTTCGGAGGAAGCCTTACGCATCTGGGACCATGCGAAAGTATTGAGTGATGCTGTATTGGTCATTAGAAAATTTCAACCAGACATTATTATTACCCGTTTCCCTGGAGATGCACGTGCTGGTCATGGACATCATTCTGCTTCTGCCATTATTGCCAATGAAGCCTATATCGCGGCTGCAGATCCTAATAAATTTCCAGAGCAATTCAAACTAGGGCTTGTTCCTTGGAAAGCCAAAAGAATTTTATGGAATACATTTAATTTTGGCGCAGTCAATACCACCAATGACAAGCAACTAAAGTTAGAAGTGGGAGGGTTTAACGCATTGTTGGGTAAAAGCTATGGAGAGATTGGCGCCGAGGCAAGAACAATGCATAAAAGTCAGGGAGAAGGAAGACCTCGAAGAAGAGGCCCGCTTTATGAATATTTTGAATTGACTGGAGGAGATGCAGCAACTAGTGACATCATGGATGGGGTAGACCTTAGTTGGCGTAAAATTGCTAGTACTGAAAAACAAGCCACTTCCATAGAAAATGCAATCATTGATATTGTAAAACAATTTCAAACAGAAAATCCATCTGCATCAGTGCCTGCACTAGTTGCTTTGTACCAACAAATTTTAAATTTACCAGCCTCTAAATGGCGTGACTATAAATTAGAGGAACTTAAAAATATCATTAAAGAATCGGCTGGTTTATTTTTTGAAGTAACTACACAACAGCAACAGGTTTTACAAGGGGATCAGCTAAAGCTTCAATTTTTCTTAAATCAAAGATCTGCACTTAACTCAAAACTATTAATGGTTCATTGGCCAGAAGCCAGCGATTCGGTTTTGAATAAAGTACTTAACTACAATGAGAATTTTCAATATGATTATAGTTTTAAACTGCCAGCAAGTATTCCTATTTCACAACCTTATTGGTTGGTGCAACCTAAGACTGAAGGAATGTTTGTGGTCACTAATCCTGTCTTGATTGGGGATGCTGAAAACAAACCTGCTTTTGAAGTAAGTTTAACCATTTCCATAGAAGGTAGCTCCTTTTCTTTCACCATTCCAGTTCAATATAAATTCACCGACCCTACCAAAGGAGATGTTTACCAGCCTGTGGTCGTATTGCCTAGTCATGAAATAAAATATGACAAAGAAGTATATTTAAAACCGGTAGGAAAATCAGTCAGCATTGGCTACCAGGATTTACATCAAGGAAAAGCAAGTTACACCAAAGCGGAAATAAATTCATCCAAAGACCCTTTACCTACTAGTGCAAATGATGTGTTTACGAAGACTATTCAGTATGACCATATACCTACACTCACTTATTTTCCAACAGCTACTACAAAACTGGTGGAAGCCAATGTAATTGCTAAACCAGCCAAAGTGGGTTATATAGATGGTGCAGGAGATAAATTACCCGAAGCTTTAACTGAATTAGGCTATGAAGTAGTTTACTTAAAGGAATCCGATATCAGTGTAGAAAAATTAAAACATTTTGATGCCTTGGTGGTAGGTATTCGCGCTTACAATATGTTGGACTATTTAACCGATAAAAACGACATCATCAATGCTTATATTGAACAAGGGGGCAACTTGATTGTACAGTATTTAAAAAGTAATCAAGTAGGGTTAAAGAAAATAAAAGCAGGACCCTATGCATTTACGGTAAATAGCGGTAGAAGGGTAACACAAGAAGAAGTGCCTGTGCAATTTGTTTTGCCTAATCATGCCGTATTGAATACCCCTAACAAAATTACTGCAACGGATTTTGAAGGATGGGTACAAGAAAGAACTACCTATCAAGCAGAAAATATAGATGCGCATTTTGAATTGCCCTTGGCCATGAGTGATAAAGGGGAGCCTATCTCCAATGGAAGTTTATTGATAGCACCCTATGGCAAAGGCAATATGGTGTATTTGAGTTTGGTTTTATTTAGACAGCTCCCTGCAGGTAATGCAGGTGCCTATAAACTCTTATCCAATTTAATTTCTTTACCCAAGCATTAATCATGAGACGCAATGTGAGCATTTTTACTTTACTAATTATTGGCCTTGGTGTAGGCTATTTAATTAAGAATGTAAAAATCGGATTAATTATTGGTCTTGTGATTGGGTTACTAATTAGTGGTATTGGTACTAGGAGCAAATAGCTTTAATCTTTATTTATTTCTTCTGAACCTACCGCGCCAATCCATTTAAATTTTTTGGCAACAAAATAAGCAATTAAGCCAAGGCTTATAACAGTGAGTCCGCTTAGCATCATTTTTGTACCCGTTGAAAAAAAGATACCTCCCCAAATAATGATGGCTAAAAATAAAGGCAGGGGATAGAGCGGCATTTTCCATGGGAAAAATCCTTTTCCTTTTCTTTTAAACAATAATAAAAGACCAATGGCCTGTCCTATAAATTGAATTAAAATACGCATGGCTAAAATACCATCAATGACTTCTTTTAGTCTGAATAGTAAACTAAATACAAAGGCAATACCTCCTAGTACTAATAAGGAGCGGTGAGGAAAATGTAATTTAGGATGTAGTTCTTTAAAGAAAGGAAAGAAAGACCTATCCTGTGCAGCAGCATATGGAATTCTGCTATACCCCAAGGTAGCAGAGAATAAAGAGGAAAATGCCACTAGTAAGATGAGCACTGTGGCAAAAGCACCTGCGGTGGGGCCATACAAAGCTTTAATATAATCGCTTACTACAAATTTACTAGTTACAATGGTTTGAAAGGGCAGCACGCTGGCCACACTAATATTCATGGCTAAATATAGAATGGCAATTCCTGTAATAGAAATAAACATACTTCTAGGAATATTCCGGCTAGGATTTTTTATCTCTGCTCCTAAATGACAAACATTATAATAGCCTAAATAACTATAAATAGTTTTGACACTGGCAAATCCTAAGGCGGCTACAAAACCATGCTCTAAACTAAAGCCATCATTGATGTGTCGGATGGGGGCTAGAAAATTTCCGTGAGAGATACCGCCAAAAATAATCCAGGCCATCGTGCCTAATACGCCCACCCACAAAAAAACGGAGATCTTGCCTATCGATTCAATCTTTCGGTACAATAAGATAATCACTAAAATAACTACTAGGCCACTCACTGCTTTTTCTTCAAAAAAAGACAAATGGAAAAAGTAATTGGCATATTGAGAAAAACCAATAGCCGCGGAAGCAATCACCAAGGGGGCTTGTATCATGGTTTGCCATACAAATAAAAAGCTCATCAAGGAGCCTGCTTTTTCTCCGAAGCCTTCTTTTAAAAAATGAAAACTTCCTCCTGCTCTTGGTAAAGCGGCGCCTAATTGACTCCATACCATGGCATCTAGATAAGAAAGAAGAGCTCCTGCTATCCAGGCATATAAAAAATAAGGACCTCCCATAATTTGCGCCACCACACTTAACACTACAAAAGGACCAATGCCTACCATATCAATCATGTTGATGGCGGTTGCATGTAAAAGACTTAATTTGCGTTCTAGATTTGGTGTTTTGCTCATAAAGTAGGTAGACAAGATAATAAAAAAAGTATAAAATGGAGGTGAATTTTAAGCAGGTGCAATGGGTGGATACTATTTCTATCTATGAAGTGAATATTAGGCAGTATACACCCGAAGGAACTATTAAAGCTTTTCAAAATCATCTTCCTCGATTACAAGATATGGGTGTAGACGTTTTATGGTTGATGCCCATTACATCAATTAGTACAGAGGGTCGTAAAGGACATTTGGGCAGTTATTATGCTTGTAGCAGTTACACAAAAATCAATCCTGAATTTGGCAACGAGCAAGACTTGATTGATTTGATTAGCTTGGCCCATCAATTGGGTATGAAAGTAATAATAGATTGGGTAGCCAATCATACGGGTAGGAGTCATGAGTGGATGCAAAATCATCCAGACTGGTTTAGTAGAGATGAGGCTGGACATTTTACAGAACGCAATGGTTGGGACGATGTGGTAGATTTGAATTACAATAATAAAGATATGCGTGCTGCACTCATAGGCGCAATGCAATATTGGGTGCAATCTTTTAAAATAGATGGTTTTAGGTGTGATATGGCGCATTTGGTGCCTTTGGATTTTTGGAAGACTGCTAGAACCGCTTGTGAAAATAGGAAGCCTTTGTTTTGGTTGGCCGAATGCGAACTAGCCGACTATCATGAGGTTTTTGATGCAAGCTATGCTTGGGATTGGATGCATCTGAGCGAAAAATTAAGTAAATCAGAAGTATCGGTTAATGACATCTACAATGTATTACATCAGTACAATCAATATCCGGCAGGGGCATTGAAATTATTTTTTACTTCCAATCATGATGAGAATTCTTGGAACGGAACAGAGTATGAAAAATTTGGACCAGCAGCCAAAGCCTGGGCCGTATTTTGTTTTACTTGGAAAGGGATCCCCTTAATATATAGTGGGCAGGAATTACCCAATCAAAAGCGACTAGCATTTTTTGATAAAGATGGTATTGATTGGAGCCATCCACCTCAACTGCATGATTTCTATAAAACTCTTAGCCATCTGAGAAAGTCCTATACATGCATTGCCAAGGGGACTACTTTTAATTTACCTACAGCAGCAGAAAAAACGATGGCTTATCTTAGATATGCCACTGAGCCGGATAATAAAGAAATTATTTTAGTGGTGCTGAATTTAGGCGACCAAGCCCAAAAAATTAGCTTTACGCATGATTTATTGGTAGGGGAGTTTACCAATATTTTTTCTGGTCTAAGCTTTGATTTCAATAAAGCGGTGGCATTTGAATTAATGCCGGGCGACTATTTTGTCTATGTTAAAAACTAGGCTCTCTTGGATTGTTGAAATTCTACAAACTCAATCATTTCCTCTAGTGTAAAGCTGCTTAGGTTTTGAGCAGCAGTTAGTCCTGCTTTTTGGGCTACTAATACACCATATTTACAATCATCATATCCTTCTACCGCATGGGCATCTGGATTGATGGAAATAAGTACCTCCTTTTTTAAAGCTGCAGGAATAAAACGCCAGTCCATATCTAATCTTCTAGGATGGGCATTGAGTTCAATTACCACATCATTGTTCGCACAGGCTTCTATAATGGCTTCATGATTTACGGGGTATCCTTTTCTACTTAACAACAAACGGCTGGTAAGATGGCCTAAGATGCTTGTGTATGGGTTGTTAATGGCATTCAATAAACGCAGCATGGCTTTTTCTTCGGTCATCTTTAAATTGGAATGTATGGAAGCAATTACCAAATCAAAACTGGCCAGCACTTCATCGGGATAGTCCAAGCTACCATCATTCAATATATCAGATTCAATACTTTTAAAAATAACAAAGGGGGCTAACTTTTTATTAAGGACATCAATTTCTTTATGTTGGGCACGAATGCGATCCATCTGCAAACCATTCGCATAGAAGGCCGATTTGGAATGGTCGCTAATCACTAAATATTCATAACCTTTTTCTATGGCGGCTGCAGCCATTTGTTCTAAAGTATGCACCCCATCGCTCCAGGTACTATGCGAATGAATGATTCCTTTGATGTCATTAATTTGAATTGTTGCTTTGAGGGGCTGCTTGGAAACTTGTTCGATTATAGCAGGATCCTCTCTTTGGGCAGGGGGGATATAAGTAATCCCCAATTGGTCGAAGATGGCCTGTGGAAAAATAAATTTAAAATTTTTCTGAAAAAGGGGGTTTTCGACCCATTTTTTTAAAAATTCGGGCGAACAGGACAAACTAAAGTCGGTCCAATGGAACAAATCTTGGGTGGTCAAATGCCATCTAATTTCAAAATTGTCCGTCCCTTTTGTGCTTAAATAATGATCATTTTTTGTAATCGTAAATTCTTTTTCAATCAACCAGTGGGTTAATTTTTTTTCATCACAAGTACTTACGATATCTAAAAATTCTACGGCTTCCATTTGTCTTTTAAATGCACCCGATACTTCATGCATTTCATTGGGAAAATTATTTTGTAAAGATTCTTTTAAGGCAAGTACTAAACTTTCTACTTGTTGATATAAGTAACTCCCTTGATGTTGTAGATAATATTCTAAACTGTCTTGTATGTTTTTTTGTGTCTTCGCACCAAAACCTTTGTAGTTGATTAATCTATTTTCTTCGCAGGCATAAAGTAGTTCGCCAATGCTTTCGATTTCTAATTCTTTCCAAATAGTTCTAATTTTTTTAGGACCTAGGCCTTTTATTTTGATCAACTCAATGATGCCAGGAGGAGTTTTTTCTAGAAAACTTTCTAAGAGCGTAAGTTGCTTATTTTCAATGAGTTGCAATATCTTTTCACCAATGGCGGCGCCAATGCCACGTAATGCAAATAATTCAGTCGGTGACAAATCAATGACTGGTTCAGTAAGTTTGTCTAAAGTAAAAGCGGCATTTGCATAGGACTTTATTTTGAATTCATTCTCTCCATGAATGTCCATGAGTTTGCTGAGCAAAGAAAAATATTCTGCGATTTCGTAATTATGCATTGGATGTGTAAAGTATAAAAAATTATTCAAAAAAAAATCCCCCCCGTAAACGGGGAGGACTTCAAATCTATTTTTGCTAAAAGCAAAAAAGACGATTTAATTATCTTGCGATAATTATTTCTTTTTAGCAGCCTTCTTTTTTGCAGCTTTCTTCTTAGGAGCAGCTTTTTTTGCAGCTTTCTTCTTAGGAGCAGCTTTTTTTGCAGCTTTCTTCTTAGGAGCAGCTTTTTTAACAGCTTTTTTTGGAGCAGCTTTTTTAGCGGCTTTTTTTGCAGTTGCCATGTTTTTTAGATTTAATGGTTAGTAAATATGAATTAAAAATAAAAAACTTTTATTATATCTGCAAAATTATTTTCTTAAGCGACTGTTTCTACGGGTAAAATGGATACTGTAGAACGGTTGTTTCTGCCTTTTTTAAATTCAACGATACCATTGGTAAGTGCGAATAAGGTAAAGTCAGAGCCAACTCCAACGTTCTTACCAGGATGGTAAACAGTACCTCTTTGGCGAATAATGATGTTGCCAGATAATGCTGGTTGACCACCATAAATCTTAACACCTAAGCGTTTGCTTTGTGAATCACGGCCGTTTTTTACGGAACCTTCTCCTTTTTTGTGTGCCATAGTATATTCTTTTTTCTAGCTTATTATTAACTTGAAAACACTGAATTAGCCCTTGGACTAAGCGATGTTTTCGATTTTGATCTGTGTATAATGCGTTCTGTGACCATGTTTCTTGCGAAAGCCCTTTCTTCTCTTCATTTTAAAAGCGATCACTTTGTCACCTTGAACTAAGTCGTTAGTAATCTCAGCCTTCACTTTTACTTTAGATGTAAAAGAGATGCTTCCATTATTATCAACGAATAATACATCGTTGAATTCAACTTTATCTCCAGTTTTACCTTGCAGGTGAGGTACATACAAGCTATCTCCTGCTTGTACTTTAAATTGTTGTCCTGCGATTTTTACTACTGCTAGCATATTGTCCAAAATTAGGACGGCAAAGGTAATTATTATTATCCCAATTTGCAAGTAATTCTCAAAAAATAATAAGCCCTGCCTTTTTTCTGCCTTTTGGTCACATATAATAGAGTTTTAAGGCCTAAAGTAGTTTGATGATCCATAAATTAGTACCTAATTTTGTCCAGCTTCAAACGCTTCAACCTTTCGAGATATGATTAATGTGAAATCTTTATTAGCCAAACCCTTTGCAGGGGTCATTCACCGTCAAATTCAAAAAGAGCGTAAAACCGCCTTGTCGGACCAACAAACTATTCTAAATCAATTAGTTAAACAAGGAAAGGCCACTATTTTTGGCAAGGATCACCATTTTGAGCTCATTAAAGACTACGCCAGCTTCAAACAGCAAGTGCCTTTAAGGGACTATGAGGATTTTAAACAGTATATAGTGCTTATAAAGAATGGGGGGCAAAATGTACTTTGGAAGGGGCGCCCTATCTATTTTGCTAAAACAAGTGGCACGACCAGTGGGGTAAAATACATCCCCATCACCAAGGATTCCATCAGTAATCACATCAACGGGGCTAGAAATGCCTTACTAGTCTATATGTCTTTGACCGGATCCACCCAATTTGCGGGGGGTAAAATGATTTTTTTAAGCGGGTCCCCCGAATTGGAACGGGTGGGTGGAATTCCAACGGGTCGATTAAGTGGTATTGTCAATCACCATATTCCTCAATATTTAAGAGGAAATCAATTGCCCAGTTATGAAACCAATTGTATCGAGGACTGGGAAGAGAAATTAGATAAGATTGTAGCAGAGACTTCCACCAAGGACATGACCTTGATAGGAGGTATTCCCCCATGGATTCAAATGTATTTTGATCGATTGATAGAAAAAACGGGAAAACCTATTAAGGAACTTTTTCCTAATCTTCAAGTGATGGTGCAGGGAGGGGTTAATTTTGAACCCTATAAATTTAAATTATTGGAGACCTTAGGTAAAAGTATCGACACTATCGAGTTGTTTCCTGCGAGCGAAGGTTTTTTTGCTTATCAAGACACAAGAGACTTACCTGGTTTATTATTGAATACCAACAGTGGAATTTTTTATGAATTTGTTCCCCTGGCGCAGGTGCATCAAGAAAATCCAACTCGATTAAGTTTAGCTGAGGTTCAATTAGGCGAACAGTATGCTTTAATTATCAACAGTAATGCAGGTTTATGGGGCTACAGCATTGGAGATACAGTGAAGTTTGTGAGCATCGATCCTTACCGTATTATAGTTACAGGAAGAGTCAAACATTTTATATCTGCTTTTGGAGAACATGTCATTGGAGAGGAAGTAGAACAGTCTTTATTAAAAGTATGTACCGAAATGAATGTTGCTGTTGTTGAATTTACGGTAGCGCCGATGATTCAACAGGGGCAAGGGAAAAGCTACCATGAATGGTTTATTGAATTTGAAAAAGCGCCATCCGATATGGCTTTATTTAGCCAAAAATTAAACACTTATATGTGCGAAAAAAATCTGTATTACCAAGATTTAATTGTTGGAAATATTTTAGAACCATTGCATGTGCAATGTTTACAGAAGAATGCATTTATCCATTATATGAGTGTGCAAGGCAAATTAGGCGGACAGAACAAGGCGCCAAGATTAAGCAATGATCGAATCATGGCAACGGAACTTCTTCAATATATTTCGAATTAAATAAATAATAGCGTAATTTTAATTTTTAAGAAAACAGTTGGATGAATCAGAAAAGAATTGCCATTTTTGGATCTACAGGCTCTATTGGGAAGCAAACACTCGAAGTAATTTCTGCGCATCCGGAATTATTTGTAGCAGAAATTCTTACTGCGCAATCTAACGATTCACTTTTAATCGAACAGGCTTTACAATTCACACCCAACATTGTAGTGATTGGAGACCTAACTAAATACAACAATGTAAAAAAAGCATTGGAAGGAAAACCCATTAAAGTTTTTGCTGGGGAAGATGCCTTGGAGCAAGTGGCAGCCATGGATTGTTATGATTTCATGATGGCAGGTATTGTTGGTTTTGCGGGCTTGAAACCCACTTTAACAGCGGTTGAAAATGGGAAAGCCATTGGACTTGCCAACAAAGAAACTTTAGTAGTGGCTGGAGATATAGTCATGCGCAAAGCCAAAGAATGTAATGCGGCCATCATTCCAGTGGATAGCGAACACTCTGCTATTTTTCAATGCTTGGTAGGAGAACAAAATAATCCCATTGAAAAAATAATTTTAACAGCTAGCGGGGGTCCTTTTTTAGGCAAGAAACCTAATTTTTTAGTGAATGTAAAAAGAGATCATGCATTGCAACATCCCAATTGGTCCATGGGCGCAAAAATTTCTATTGATTCTGCTACCTTGATGAATAAGGGATTGGAAATGATTGAAGCCAAGTGGTTGTTCAATTTAGCGCCTGATCAAATCAAGGTGGTTATTCATGCGCAAAGCATCATTCATAGCATGGTGCAATTCGAAGATGGAAGCATCAAAGCACAGATGGGCCTGCCAGATATGAAGTTGCCCATTCAATATGCGATGGCATTCCCGCAGAGATTAAAAAATAATTTCCCAAGATATTTATTTGACAAACCCAATCAGTTAAATTTTGACGAGCCCGATGTAAAAACCTTTAGAAATTTAACTTTAGCTACAGAGGCAATGCGAAAGGGTGGAAATACACCCTGTGTTTTAAATGCAGCCAATGAAATAGCAGTGTATGCTTTTTTAAGAAACAGAATTGGATTTTTAGACATGACCGAACTTATTGAAAAAACTTTAGAGAAGATTGAATATATCGCAACACCTAGTTTGGATGATTATTTTGAAACCGATGGCGAGGCACGTAGTTTTGCCGCCTCTTTAATACAATTATAAATTATATGTACATTTTAGCAATGGATTTTTTAGCAGTGGGTGTAAAAACAGCACAGTTTATTTTATCCTTTTCCATATTGGTTGTTTTGCATGAGTTGGGACATTTTATTCCTGCTCGTTTATTCGGAACGCGTGTAGAAAAATTTTATTTATTTTTTAATCCGGGCTTTAGTCTTTGGAAAAAGAAAATTGGTGAAACTGAATACGGCATTGGTTGGATTCCATTTGGCGGTTATGTAAAAATTGCTGGAATGATTGATGAGAGCATGGACAAAGAGCAAATGAAATTACCCCCTGAAAATTGGGAGCTAAGATCAAAGCCCGCTTACCAAAGATTGATTGTAATGTTGGGTGGAGTAATCGTGAATGTAATTTTAGCCATTGTCATATTTATAGGGTTGTCTTTTTATTGGGGGGAAGATACTTTGCCTGCAAAGAATGTCATCTATGGGGTGCATCCAAGTGATTTGGCCAGTAAGATGGGTATTCAAGAAGGCGATATTGTTGTTTCTTTAGACCAAAAAGAGTTGGAGAATTTTGATGCCCTAGAAGGTAAATTAATTTTGACCAATCCAAAAACTTTAGAAGTGAAAAGAGGGGATAGTATAGTTTCTTTAACTATACCAGCTAATTTGTCAACTGAGCTTGCGAAATATAAAAAAACAGCACCATTTGTTACCCCACGTTTACCGGTGGTGGTAGATTCTGTTGGAAAGTCGGCAGTTATCTTAGAAGGCGCCATTAATAAGGACGACACTTTATTAAAAATTAATAAAACAAGTATTAAATATCAGTATCAATTTTTAGAAGTAAAGAAAAACTATGCGGATTCAATAGTGATAGTAACGGCTAAAAGAGGCAATGACACAGTTTATTTTAAAACTTTAATTAGCAGTAAGGGTCAATTGGGTTTGTTTGTTAAATTGCCTTATGCCTTATTTACTACCGTGCATAAAAATTTTAGTTTTATAGAAGCTATTCCTGAAGGCGTAAGCAGATGCTTTATCACCTTGGATAATTATATTACAGGCATCAAACAAATATTTACAGGCAAAGTAAACCCCAACGATTCTTTGGGCAGTTTAATTAGCATTGGCAATACTTTTCCTTCAATTTGGGATTGGGAAAAATTCTGGACTTTAACCGCCATTTTTTCTATCATACTTGCTTTTATGAATGTACTTCCTATCCCAGCTTTGGATGGGGGACATGCTTTATTTATTTTGATAGAAATGATTACCGGAAGAAAGCCCAGTGATAAGTTTATGGAATACGCTCAAGTAGTAGGTATGATTCTGATGTTCGGTTTAATGTTTTATGCATTGGGATTGGACTTTTGGCGTTTGTTTAAGTAATCCAAGAATAAGTTGTAATTTTGTAAGTTCGAAATAAGTTTTAGCTCACTGATACAATTGGGGTCGTATGGTTTTGACAGCAGTCGTAGCGGTTGGGGTAAGCATGCAGTGCGTTGGGTAATTAGCACTTTAATCTGAATACCAAACAATCAAAAGGCGAAGCAAATTTTGCCATGG
>Ga0214919_10003691_pt1 | contig 22897 bp, 18 predicted proteins | sample LL1503_MetaG_FD_177994 | JGI IMG/M metagenome (GOLD analysis project Ga0214919, IMG submission 177994) | Freshwater microbial communities from Lake Lanier, Atlanta, Georgia, United States - LL-1503 | ecosystem: Environmental > Aquatic > Freshwater > Lake | place: USA: Georgia | collected... | reverse complement strand
AATTTCTAAAAATGTGAATTTTATTGCTCCAACATTAGAAATTCAAAACCATTATTTTGAATCGTCCTTTTATTTGATGACCTCAAGATCAGAGGCGTTTGGTATGGTATTGATAGAAGCAATGGCTTGTGGTTTACCTTGTGTCGCCTATGATTGCCCATGTGGGCCAAGAAGTATTATAACAAATCATGTAAATGGTTTTTTGATAGAAGATGGTAATGAAACAGATTATTTAAAAGCTGTTGAAATGCTAATTGAAAATGAAAACCTAAGAAGAGAATTAGGTAATAATTCGTTGGAAAGTATTAAAAAATACGATATGACGACTATCATGCAAATTTGGCGTGAGCTTCTTGACGGTTTGGTTAAATCCTGATTTATTTTCTTTGTAAACTAGATAAATACCCCAATCGGTATAAATCAAACAAAAATAATATTGGTTTGTTACTCGACAGATTCTTTAATATAATGCTTCGTGTCATTTTATAAAACAAATTAAAAATAAAGACCAATTTAAGGGTTTTAATTATTTCGAACACTTTTGCTATTTTTATATAATCAGGATCTAATAAATTATTGTCAATCAGATTTTTCAAGGCAATTAGGGACTCGTTTTCTTTTTTAATAGTAACTTCAAAATCGTCTAATCCTAGGTGATAAATTGGGTTGTTAATATGCTCAACAGTAAACTTGTTTTGCATTAAATTATAAGAAAACAAAGTGTCTTCGTGTCTCAGATTTGGTAGGGATTCGTTAAAAGATACTGTCGAAAAAAAAGATTTATGAATCAAGAAATTTAAAGATAAAAAACTCAGATAAGGATTTTTTTGTCTTTTGGTAAAGTGTATTGATTCCCTATTTTTGCCATAAACCCATCTCAAAACTTTACTTTTTTCGGGTTTTTCACTTTGATACAAAATTCCTCCGTTAACTATCTTAATTTCATCATTCAAAAACGGAACGTATCTGTCAATAAAATCCTCATCTTTAGGAAAAACATCCACATCTAAAAAAAGTAACCAGTCATATTGGGCTTTATAGGCTAATAAATTCCTGATTTTACTCCTGCCAATATTTTTTTTTAACATTTCATAGTTGCAATTTGCTAGAAGATTTATTTTTTCATTTTCTGAAAATAAGTTAGTAGAAGCATCGTCCAAACAAATAATTTCAAATGGAATTTCTGATCTTTTAGCCTGATCATGAATTTCAGATACTAAAGGCAAGGCATTGTAATTATAGGAAGGAATAAGTATTGATAACATTAATAACTATATTTTGTATATATATGCAAAGAAAATATATTTTATCTAATAGAATAGATTTTATAAGCAGAATTGATGTAATCGATTTGATTTTACTTAAGTTATATACTAAGAAACATTTGTTGAAAGAACAATTAAAATTCAATTACTCAATCCGCATTTGGATAACTCTTATGACAAAGATCGTAATCTTTGGTGTGTGATGAATTTATTGTAGTATGTAACACCATATTGGCAATCATAAATATGGGGAAATTTAAAGCTACGATTCAATAGATTGAAAGAAAAAAGATTGCAATTTACAGTGAATTTAACCTTTTGGCAGTGATGGAAATCCATAATAACTCAATGCATTCTGTTTCTCAAGTTGTTTTTGACGGATTCAGATGTTGTGTTTTCAATTATTATTTTTCTGAGAGACCCCTACAAGAATCAGATAGTTTTCATGTTGCTTCATTTCGAGGAAGACCAGAAAAAAACCTAAACCGTTTTTTGAACTACTTCAAAAATAGTATTGTCTTCACACTTTAATGTCTTGGCTGGAAATTTCATGATTACAGCATAATCATGTGTTGACATGATAACGGTTTTACCATTTTCGTTGATTTTTTTCAAAACAGCTAATACTTCAGCACTAGTTTGTGGATCAAGATTTCCGGTGGGTTCGTCTGCAAGAATTAATTCGGGATCATTAAGCAAAGCTCTTGCAATTGCAACTCTTTGCTGTTCGCCACCCGAAAGTTGATGCGGCATTTTTTTAGCAATTCCTATAAGACCTACTTTTTCTAAAACTTCGTCAATTTTATTTTGCATAGAAGCAACATCAGTCCAACCTGTGGCTTTTAATACAAAAAGCATGTTTTCGTTTATACTTCTATCTGGTAACAATAAAAAATCCTGAAAAACTATACCTAATTTTCTTCTCAAAAACGGAATTTCATCTTCTTTTAAATGAGCTAAATCATAGCCAACTATCTTGCCTTCACCCTCGGTTAATGGTAAATCAGCATAAAGCGTTTTCATAAAACTGCTTTTTCCAGTTCCTGTTTTACCTATAATATATAGAAATTCGCCTTTTTGAACTTCAAGATTGATTTGTGATAAAATCACTTTATTTTCTTGATAAATCGTAACGTTTTTTAATGATAAAACTGTGTCTGACATGAGTAATTTAGTTTATTGCGTAAAAGTAATAAATATATGTTCTAATTCCCAAATCCCAAATCCGAAATATATAATTCAAATTGTTTACAACAATGTTTATAATAAATGGCATAGTTTTTTCGTTATAGGATATTGGATACTATTTTTGAATAAGTAAAAAATAAAAACATGCGTAGAGTTTCAATGTTAATAGTACTGCTTTTTACAGCAGGAATTTCAACAGTTTTAGCACAACAATCAGCTATATATACTCATTCTTTGTTAGATTTTGACAAAGCCATTTTGTTATATAAAGATAAACAATATCAATCTGCTCAAATTTTATTTGAGCGAATTGAGCAAGATTATAAAGGGCAATACGTTCAAGAAGAATGTGCTTATTACATTGGGATTTGTGCTATTCATTTAAATCAAAATAATGCTGATGAACTGATGGAGAAATTTGTTGCTGACTATCCAACAAGTTCTAAGCAAAATCAAGCTTACATAGAAGTGGCGCAATATTATTTTGAGCAAGGAAAGTTTCCTCAAGCATTACAGTATTATGTTAAAGTAGATGAAAACACTTTAACTTATGAAGAAACAGAAAAATTCAATTTTCAAAAAGGTTATGCGTATTTTACAGCCGATAACAAAAAAGATGCAGCAATCTGTTTTAATAAAGTTATCAATTCCAAAGAATATGGGACGCAGTCAAATTATTACTTAGGTTTTATGCAATATGAAGGGAATAATTATCAAGAGGCTACTAAGTATTTCCAAAAACTAGAAGGAGAGGAAAAATACTCTGATAAATTATCTTATTTCAACGCTGATATGAATTTTAAATCTGGCGATTTTCAAAAAGCGATTGATGAAGGACTAGTTGCAATGCCAAACTCAAATGCTTCCGAAAAATCAGAATTGAATAAAATCATTGGTGAAAGTTATTTCAATATGCAACAATATGACAAAGCCTTACATTATCTAAAAGAATATAAAGGCAAAAAAGGGAAATGGAACAATACAGATTTTTACCAGTTGGGTTACACCTATTACCAACAAAAAGAGTATGAAAATGCAATTTTACAATTCAATAAAATTATATATGGTAAAGACTCAGTGGCTCAAAACGGTTATTATCATTTAGGGGAATGTTACTTTAAAACTGATAAAAAACAACAAGCCTTAAATGCTTTCAAAAGTGCTTCCGAAATGGACTTTGACAAAAAAATTCAAGAAGATGCTAATTTGAATTACGCTAAATTGAGTTACGAAATTGGAAACTCTTATCAATCTGTTCCTGATGTGTTATCTGCATTTTTGACAAAATATCACAATTCATCTAGTAAAAATGAGATTGAAACTTTATTAATCAACTCTTACATTACATCTAAGAATTATGAGGATGCTTTAGTATTATTAGAAAAAAACACTTCAGATGAAAACAAAGTTGCTTATCAAAAAGTAACTTTTTATCGTGGTATCGAATTGTATACTGATGGAAGTTATAAAGATGCTTTGGCCATATTCAAAAAATCGATTGCAACTCCAAAAGATGAAAAATTCACTGCCAGAGCAACTTTTTGGAAAGGAGAAACAGAATACGTTTTGGATAATTTTAATGAAGCATTATTGAGTTTCAAACAATTTGTTGGTTACACCGAAGCAAAAAAAACACCTGAATTTAAAAACATCAATTATAATATTGCTTATGCTTATTTCAAGCAAAAAGAATATGAACAAGCCGGAAATTATTTCCAAAGTTTCATTGATGCCAATAAGGATGATAAAGTACGTTTGAATGATGCCTATTTGAGACTTGGTGATAGCCGTTTCGTAACTTCAAAATATTGGCCAGCCATGGATGCTTACAACAAAGCTATCGAAATGAAAGGCATTGATGCCGATTATGCAGCTTTCCAAAAAGCATTGAGCTATGGTTTTGTATCTAGAAATGATAAGAAAATAGATGATTTCAATAAGTTCCTCGCCAATTTTAAAACCTCTCAATACCATGATGATGCTTTGTTTGAATTAGGAAATACTTATGTGACTGAAAACAAAACTGACCTTGCGATTAAAACGTATGATCAATTATTGAGTGAATTCAAAAACGGTTCATTTGCTTCAAAAGCTATTTTGCGTCAAGGATTGGTATATTACAATGCTCAAAAAGAGGAACAAGCTATTGCAAAATTCAAGAAATTAGCGGCTGATTATCCAAGAACTCCTGAAGCTTTAGAAGCAGTTTCTACAGCACGTTTGATTTATATGGATAACGGAAAAGTTGATGAATATGCTTCTTGGGTTAAATCACTAGATTTTGTTGCCGTTTCAGATGCTGATTTAGATAACGATACTTATGAAGCCGCTGAGAAACAATTTTTACAAAACAACACTAAACAAGCCATTTCAAGTCTGAGTAGTTATGTTTCGAAATTTCCTAACGGAATTCATGCTTTAAAAGCTAATTTCTATTTGGCTCAATCCTATTATACAGATGGTATAGAAACCTATGCCATAACAAATTATGAATATGTTATCGGTAAAACCAGAAATGAATTCACAGAGCAATCGTTAGTCCGTTTATGCGAAATTCATTTAAAAAAAGAAGATTATGCAAAAGCGATTCCAGTTTTAAAACGTTTAGAAGGCGAAGCAGATTTTCCTCAAAACGTAACATTTGCTCAAGCCAATTTGATGCGTGCTTACTATGACCAAAAAGAGTATGCTAATGTGGTTGTCTATGCTGATAAAGTTTTAGCCAATCCAAAAACGGATAATAAAGTAAAAAGTGATGCCAAAATAATTATAGCTCGTGCTGCTATTCAAGTTAATGATGAAGCCAAAGCTAGAGTAACTTACGCCAAATTATTAACTATTGCTAAAGGAGAATTAGCAGCTGAAGCTTTGTATTATGATGCTTATTTCAAAAACAAAGATGGTAGATATGAAGACTCTAATAAAACCGTTCAAAAATTAGCCAAAGACTATTCGGGTTATAAATATTTTGGAGCGAAAGGCTTGATAGTAATGGCAAAAAATTACTACCAGATGAAAGATAATTTTAGTGCTACTTCCATCTTGGACAGTGTAATTAAAAACTTCACCACTTATCCTGATGTTGTTACTGAAGCACAAACAGAATTAGACCTTATCAAAGGAGAAATTTCTAAAACGAATTCATCAATAACAAATTAAAAATCTTTGAATCTAACAGCTTCTCTGTGAATCTCTGTGTAACAATTCTAAATATGAAACAAGTAAAATTTATAATAATAGCATTTCTTTTGACCCAAATTTCTTTTTCCCAAAAGAAAGACGAAAATATAGGAACTGAAGTAGTAAATGTGGTAAAACCCTATACACCAACAATCTCTGATGCTTTCAAAGTAAAAGAAACGCCAACATTGGATGATGAAGAAACCACCAAAAAAGAAACTATTCAATACACTATTTTTTCTTTTCCAGTAGCGTCAACTTTCACACCTTCTAAAGGTAAAGCAGTCAATGTTGATAAATCACCAGAAGAGAAAATTTTCAGCAATTATTTAACTTTAGCTGCAGGAAATTATGGAAATATAAATGCCGACTTATTTGTTATTAAAAACATAAGCAATACCGATTATTTTGGAGCCATGTTACGCCATAGTTCTTCACAAGGTGGAATTAAAGATGTGGTTTTGGATGATAAATTTTTCAATACTTCTTTGGATTTAACCTACAGCAGCAGAACCAGAAAATTCAACTGGAATACAGATTTAGGATACAAAAATCAAGTGTATAATTGGTACGGAATTCATCCAACAATTTTTGACGATGCCACAATTAATACAATAGATGAGCAGCAAAAGTATCATACTTTATACCTTGGAGGCAGATTGGCTTTGGATAATATTTTAAAAGAAAGCTCGGTTAGATTCATCCGTTTTTGGGATGCTTTTGGTTCCGCTGAAAATCGTTTTGTCGCAAAACCAGTTTTTGAATTTGATATCTTTGAACAAAAGATTAAAACCGATTTTGTGATCGATTATTGTAGTGGCTCATTCGATCAAACCTACAGTGGCGGAAACTCTTTGAAATATGGTTTTACTAATATTGGATTTCAGCCTAACATCAAAATCAATAAAGGCGATTTATCAATGAATGTTGGTGCAGCATTTTTTTATAGTGCTGCTCAAAAAGGTGCAGAAAGTAAGGTTTTCATCTACCCAAAAGTTACAGGAACATTCAAATTAGTGGGAGATTTAATGGTTTTTTATGCAGGTTTAGAAGGAACTCTGCAACAGAATTCCTATCATGATTTTGTGCAACAAAACTTCTTTGTGTCGCCAACGCTTGGCGTGGCAACAACAGATCAAAAATATGATCTATATGCTGGTTTGAAAGGAAAATTAGCTAGTAGCGTAAGTTATAATATTCGAGGTTCGTATAAAAATGAGAACGGTAAAGCACTTTTTAAAAGTAACGGATACGATGATGACAATGGGAATACGGATGGATTTACCTTTGGAAATTCATTTAATGTAGTCTATGATAAAGTGAAAACGATTAGTTTCTTTGGGGAATTGAAAGCAGATTTTTCTAAAAATATTTCTTTTGGAATAAATGGTACTTTTAGTAGCTTTTCTACTGTTGCTGAAAAGGAAGCATGGAATTTGCCAGCAATACAATTAGCTGCCACTTTAGATGTAATGATAGCCCCAAAATGGTACGCAGGAACCAGTCTTTTTTTTGTTGGAGAAAGAAAAGACCAGTTTGTAAGAACATCTGTTTCAGGGTTTTTTCCTGTAGAGAATATCACGTTAAAAAGCTACCTCGATTTGAATGCGCATGTTGGATTTAAATTCAGCGAGCGTTTAACTTTTTTCTTAAAAGGAAACAATTTAGCCAATCAAAACTACCAACGCTGGTTGAATTATCCAGTGCAGGGTTTACAGGTTTTGGGTGGCGGGAGTTATAAATTTGATTTTTAAAAAAAGTAACTAAGTAGCTGATTGTCTAACTTATAGATAATTTAACTAAGTCACTCAACTACTAAGTCACTCAGTTACTCTAAAATGAAACACCAAATTCTCAATCGATACAAGCAACTTCTTCAAGACCGAATTGATGTTTTTCAAGACATGATTTTAGGATTGACCACTGATGCCCAAAACGATGCCAAAGGTTCCGCAGGCGATAAGCACGAAACCGCTTTGTCGATGATGCATATAGAACAAGAAAAATTGAGTTATAAGCTTAAAGAAGTATTAGTACAAAAAAATATTCTCGACAAAATTGATTCATCACAAGTTCACAAAAAAATAGCTTTGGGAAGTATAGTACAAGCAAATGGCATGACGCTTTTCATTTCTACCGCTTTACCAAAAATAAGTATTGAAAACAAAAACATTTTTGCGCTTTCGCCACAATCGCCTTTGGGAAGTAAACTAATGGGGAATCAAGTAGGTTTTGAATTTGATATGAATGGGAAAGAGTATACTATTGAAAGTGTTTTTTAACATTTTCAAACCGAATACAACCAATTCTAATTATTTTACTTTCATATTTTAATATAATTATTTAATTTAGTTATATATTATAACTAATTATTTCTATTTAGTTTATGTATTGAAATGAATATATCATTTTTGCTCTTATAAACTAAATACGTTTAAAGATTATGTGCGGAATTGTATGCGCTTTTGATTTAAAACAAAAAGCAGAAACGTTAAGACCAAAAGTATTAGAAATGTCCAAAATCATCCGCCATCGCGGACCTGATTGGAGTGGAGTTTTTAGTAACGACAAAGCTATTATGGCACACGAAAGATTAGCGATTGTTGACCCTGCTTCGGGGAAACAACCTTTGTTCAGTCAGGATGGAAAATTAGTTTTGGCTGCCAATGGCGAAATATACAATCACAGAGAATTGCGCAAACAATTTGAAGGAAAATATCATTTTCAAACCGAAAGTGACTGTGAAGTTATCTTGGCTTTATACAAAAAAAAAGGCGTTCATTTTATTGATGAAATGAACGGTATTTTCGGATTTGCAATTTATGATGTAGAGAGAGATGAGTATTTTGTAGCTCGAGACCACATGGGAATTATTCCATTATACATCGGTTGGGATCAACACGGAACTTTTTATGTAGCTTCCGAATTAAAAGCGTTGGAAGGGTATTGCACCAAAATTCAATTGTTTCCTCCGGGACATTATATGACCAGTAAGGATGGCGAGTTCGTACAATGGTACAAAAGAGAATGGACAGACTATGATAATGTAAAAGAAAACAAAACCAATATTGATGATATAAAAGTTGCTTTGGAAGCAGCGGTTCACCATCAGTTGATGAGTGATGTGCCTTATGGCGTGCTACTTTCTGGCGGATTGGATTCATCCATTACATCGGCTATAGCCAAAAAATATGCGCAAAAAAGAATTGAGTCGGGTGATACACAAGAAGCGTGGTATCCACAATTGCACTCGTTTGCAGTTGGTTTAGAAGGTTCGCCCGATTTAGCGGCTGCTCAAGTTGTAGCTGATTATATTGGAACCATTCACCATGAAATTAAATTTACCATTCAAGAAGGATTAGACGCAATACGTGATGTGATTTACAATCTTGAAACCTATGATGTAACAACTATTAGAGCATCAACGCCCATGTGGTTAATGGCAAGAGTTATTAAATCGATGGGAATAAAAATGGTGCTTTCGGGCGAAGGTTCAGATGAGTTATTTGGTGGTTATTTATATTTCCATAAAGCGCCAAATGCTCAAGAATTCCATGAAGAAACGGTTCGAAAATTAAGCAAATTACACATGTACGATTGTTTGCGTGCTAATAAAAGTTTGGCCGCATGGGGAATTGAAGGTCGTGTGCCTTTTTTAGACAAAGAATTTATGGATGTAGCAATGAGAGTAAATCCACAAGATAAAATGATTAATCCCGATCATCCTATGGAAAAATGGGTGCTTCGTAAAGCATTTGAAGACATGCTTCCCGAAAGTGTGGCTTGGCGACAAAAAGAGCAATTTAGTGATGGTGTAGGATACAGTTGGATAGATACTTTGAAAGCGACAGTGGCAGTTGAGATTTCGGATGAACAATTAGTCAATGCTAAGTATAAATTTCCGTTGCAAACGCCTACATCCAAAGAAGAATATTATTATCGTTTTATTTTTAACGAACATTTCCCAAGTGATGCCGCCGCATTATGCGTGCCTCAAGAAGCTAGCGTTGCTTGTAGTACCAAAATTGCTTTAGAATGGGATGAAGCGTTTAAAAATATGAATGATCCATCGGGTAGAGCAGTGGCGAATGTGCACGATGATGCTTATATAAAAATTTAAAACAATGTTGAGAAAAAAATAAATTAAAGAATTTGTTGTTAGATTGAATTTTAGTTTGCTTGTTTTGAAACGTCCGTCTTTTTAGGCGGGCGTTTTTTGTTGAAATCCTATCGAAAATGTTAATAACTTAAAGGTTTTATAGTCGAATTTAAATAGGAAATCCTAAGTGTTTTTATATATTTGCGTGTTAGACAAAAAATTGATTTTTTACCCTAAAATAATATGAGCGACGAGATTAAAAAGAATAGTTATTCAGCCGATAGTATTCAGGCATTAGAAGGAATGGAGCATGTTAGAATGCGTCCTTCCATGTATATTGGAGACACTGGTGTTAGAGGTTTACATCATTTAGTTTATGAGGTAGTAGATAACTCTATTGACGAGGCATTAGCTGGACATTGCGACACTATTGGTGTAATTATAAATGAAGATAATTCAATCACCGTTGAAGATAATGGTCGTGGAATTCCAGTTGATATGCACAAAAAAGAAGGCGTTTCTGCTTTGGAAGTGGTTATGACCAAAATTGGTGCTGGAGGAAAATTTGACAAAGATTCCTATAAAGTTTCTGGAGGATTGCACGGTGTTGGAGTTTCGTGTGTCAATGCACTTTCTGACCATTTGCGTGCTACGGTATATCGCGAAGGAAAAGTATACGAGCAGGAGTACGAAAAAGGAAAATCAATGTATCCTGTTAAACAAATTGGTGAAACAACCAAGAGAGGAACGATGGTTACTTTTAAACCTGATGCAACTATTTTTACACAAACATTAGAGTATTCCTATGATACCATAGCAGCTCGTATGCGTGAACTTTCTTTTTTAAATAAAGGAATTACGATTACATTGACTGACAGAAGATTTACTAAAGAAAACGGCGATTTTGAAGGAGAAGTTTTTCATTCAAAAGAAGGATTGAAAGAATTCGTTCGTTTCCTTGATGGCAATCGTGTGCCAATCATTAGCCATGTGATTAGCATGGAACATGAAAAAGGCGAAATTCCTGTTGAGGTAGCATTAATTTATAATGATAGTTATGCTGAGAATATATTTTCTTATGTAAACAACATTAATACACACGAAGGAGGAACGCATTTGCAAGGTTTCCGTATGGGTTTAACTCGTACTTTGAAAAAATATGCGGATGCTTCTGGATTATTAGAAAAATTAAAATTTGAAATTTCGGGCGATGACTTCCGTGAAGGATTAACTGCTATTATTTCGGTAAAAGTTCAAGAACCACAATTTGAAGGACAAACCAAAACTAAATTGGGTAATAGAGAAGTAGTTTCTCCAGTTTCTCAAGCAGTAGCTGAAATGCTAGAAAATTATTTGGAAGAAAATCCAAATGATGCTCGTATCATTGTTCAGAAAGTAATTCTTGCAGCAACAGCCCGTCATGCTGCTAAGAAAGCGCGTGAAATGGTGCAACGTAAAACCGTTCTTGGTGGTGGTGGTTTGCCCGGAAAATTGTCTGATTGTTCGGAACAAGATCCAGCAAAATGCGAGGTTTACTTAGTCGAGGGAGATTCGGCTGGTGGAACCGCAAAACAAGGGCGTGATAGAAATTTCCAAGCGATTTTGCCATTAAGAGGTAAAATCTTGAATGTGGAAAAAGCGATGCATCATAAAGTTTTTGAAAACGAAGAGATACGAAATATATTCACCGCTCTAGGTGTTACGATCGGAACTGAAGAAGATTCTAAAGCGCTGAATTTAGAAAAATTGCGTTACCATAAAGTAATTATTATGTGTGATGCCGATGTGGATGGTAGTCACATTTCTACTTTGATTTTGACCTTCTTTTTCCGATTTATGAAAGAACTAATTGAAGGCGGACACGTTTATATTGCTGCGCCACCTTTATATTTAGTTAAAAAAGGAAACAAAAAAGAATACGCTTGGAATGATGATCAACGAGATATTGCTAACGAAAAGATGGGTGGAAGTGCTGCTATTCAACGTTATAAAGGTCTTGGAGAGATGAATGCAGAACAATTATGGGAAACTACAATGGATCCAGCATATAGAACTTTACGTCAAGTTACGATTGATAGCCTAGCCGAAGCTGATAGAGTTTTCTCTATGTTAATGGGTGATGAAGTGCCGCCAAGAAGAGAATTCATTGAGAAAAACGCAGTGTATGCTAAGATTGATGCTTAAAAATATTTTAAATTTTGAATTATAAATTTTTAATAATTCAAAGTTTAACACCAATTAAAATTCAAAATATATAATTTAAAATAAAAGGAATGAAAGTTACGATTGTAGGAGCAGGAAACGTTGGAGCTTCTTGTGCGGATGCTATCTCTTATAGAGGAATAGCTAGCGAAGTAGTCATATTAGATATCAAAGAAGGTTTTGCCGAAGGTAAAGCCATGGATTTGATGCAATGTGCTACCAATACTGGATTTAATACCCAAATTACGGGAGTTACCAATGATTATTCAAGAACAGCTAATAGCGAAGTAGTAGTAATTACTTCTGGAATTCCTAGAAAACCAGGAATGACCCGTGAGGAATTGATTGGCATTAATGCTGGAATTGTAAAATCGGTGGCAGAAAATTTATTGCAACATTCTCCAAACGCTACCTTTGTTATTGTGTCTAATCCTATGGATACTATGACATATTTAGCATTCAAATCTTTAGGTTTACCAAAAAATAAAATCATTGGTATGGGTGGTGCTTTGGACAGTTCTCGTTTTAGGTATTATTTGTCTAAAGCATTGAACAAACCCGCCAATGATGTTTCGGCGATGGTTATTGGAGGTCATGGTGATACTACCATGATTCCGTTAACACGTTTGGCTTCCTATAATGGTATTCCAGTTTCTGAATTTTTATCGCAAGTACAATTAGATAAAGTAGCTGCTGATACAATGGTTGGTGGTGCCACTTTAACCGGACTTTTAGGAACTTCTGCTTGGTATGCTCCTGGTGCATCTGTAGCTTATTTGGTAGACAGTATTTTAAATAACCAAAAGAAAATGATTGCTTGTTCTGTTTTATTAGAAGGCGAATATGGACAAAACGATATTTGTATTGGAGTTCCATGTATTATTGGTAAAAACGGAATTGAAGAGATTGTTTCCATTCAATTAAATGATGCAGAAAAAGCTTCATTTGCCAAAAGTGCTGATGCCGTTCGAAACATGAATAATGATTTGAAATCTCATTTAGGATAATATATTTAGATAAAAGAAAAAAAGACTGCATAACGTGCAGTTTTTTTTTTGATATTAATCGTTAAAATATTGGTTAATCTTATCTATAATTATATATTTGCACGTTTCAAGAAAAGGAATTATTGTAAATTCAACAGTTTATTACATAATGTTTTGAATTTCAATGATTTTATTTTTTTAAATAATTTAACATAAACAGAGAATTAATTAATTTTTAGAATAATGCAGAATAAAGGACTAGTTAAATTTTTCGCAATTTTATTTGCCTTGGTAAGTATCTACCAACTTTCATTCACGTTTGTGGCTAACAAAGTAAAAGATGATGCCAAAAATTTCTCAGGAGGAAATCCAGTTAAAGAAATAAAATATCTTGACTCAATTGGTAAAGAAAATGTATTTCTTAATTTCTTTACTTACAATGAAGTAAAAGACAAACAAATTAATAAAGGCCTTGACCTTGAAGGAGGAATCAACGTAATTCTTCAGATTTCGGTTAAAGATGTCTTGAAACAATTGTCTAACAATTCAAAAAATCCTGTTTTCAATAAATCTTTGGAAGATGCAAAAACAAATCAAAGAGGTAATCAATCTTATTTGGATGCCTTTTATGAAGCGTTTGATAACAATTCAAAGGGAACAGTAAAATTAGCATCTCCTGATATTTTTGCGAATAGAAATCTTCAAGGTGAAATTGATTTCAGTATGACTGATGCTCAAGTGAAAAAAGTCTTGGTTAAGAAAGTTGATGAGTCAGTTGAATCAGCATTCGGAGTTTTAAGAAGTCGTATAGATAAATTCGGTGTTACACAACCTAATATTGCCAAACTTGGACAAACAGGAAGAATTTTAATTGAATTACCTGGTGCAAAAGATGTTGATCGTATAAAAAAATTAGTTTCAAGCAAAGCGGAATTAGAGTTTTGGGAAACCTACAAAGCTGAGGAGTTAATGGGCTTTTTAAGTTCAGCAAACGAAGCTTTAAAAGCTACAGTTAAAAAAGATGAAAAAGTTGCTGCTGCAAAACCAGCAGATTCAATTAGTAAATTATTAACTGATAAGGATAAAGATTCTACGGCAACCAAAAAAGGTAACAATCCTTTATTTGATAAGTTTATTTCTCAAGGTGGTGGACCAGTTTTAGTTATTGCTTCACCTAAAGATACTGCAACTATAAATGGTTATTTCAAAAAATCAGAAATTCGTTCTTTGTTACCAGCAGACAAGCGTTATGCAAAATTTGTTTGGGGAAAACCAAATATAAAAGTTGATGAGAAAACTAAGAAAGAATCAGAAACAGTTGAATTATATGCTTTAAAAGGTAACAGAGATGATGTTGCTCCAATGAGTGGTGGTGTAATTGTTGACGCAAGAGACACTTTTGACCAATCGGGTAAACCTGCAGTTTCAATGCAAATGAATGGTGCTGGAGCAAGAACTTGGGAAGAATTAACAGGAAGAGCATTTACTCAAAAAAGTTATATTGCTATAGCTTTAGATGATGTAGTATATTCTGCGCCTGGTGTTACTTCTGGACCAATAGCGGGTGGTAGATCTGAAATTTCTGGAAATTTTGAAGTTGCAGAAACTAAAGATTTAGCTAATGTTTTAAGAGCTGGAAAATTACCTGCAACTGCTGAAATTATTCAATCAGAAGTAGTTGGGCCATCTTTAGGAGAAATTGCCATTCATGCCGGTTTAATTTCTTCAATCGTTGGATTCTTATTAGTTTGTTTCTGGATGGTTTTCTACTATGGTAGAGCGGGTTGGTATGCTAATGCTGCATTATTATTGAACTTACTTTTCCTATTTGGAGTAATGGCAAGTTTTGGATTTGTGTTAACATTACCTGGAATTGCTGGTATCGTTTTAACATTAGGTACTGCAGTTGATGCTAACATCATTATTTATGAAAGAGCAAAAGAAGAATTACGAGATGGTAAATCACTTGCAGATGCTGTTGTGACTTCCTACGGTTGGAAAGGTGCTATGCGATCTATTATTGATGCTAACGTAACACACGTTTTAACCGGAACAATTTTATTCGTATTCGGAACAGGATTAATTCAAGGATTTGCTTTAACTTTATTAATAGGTATTTTTACTTCTTTATTTACTTCTATTTTTATAGCAAGAATTTTTATTGATAAAGATATTGCTAATAATAAGACATTAACTTTCTCAACTAGTCTTACTAAAAATTGGTTTACAGGTTTCCATTTCGATTTCATCGGAATAAAAAAATGGTCCTACTTATTTTCTTCAGCTGTAGTTGTAGTAAGTTGCATTTCTTTCTATTTTAATGGTTTGGATGAAGGTGTAGATTTTGTAGGTGGAAGAACTTTTCAAGTTAAATTTGTAAAAGCTGTTGAACCAACTCAGGTTTCAGATGAATTATCTGCTGAATTTGGAACTACAGTAGAAGCAAAAGTTTTTGGAGATGCTAACCAATTAAAAATTACTACAAAATACAAAATCAAAGAAGATGGAGTAGATGTAGATAAAGAAGTAAACGAGAAGTTGTTCAATGCTTTGAAAAAGTATTATGGTGCTGGTATAACGTATGATAAATTCATCAATACCTATGACGGAAAACAAGTGGGTGTATTGCAAGCTTCAAAAGTAGGCGCAGCTATTTCAGCGGATATAAAAACCAACTCGTTTTGGGCTGTATTAGGTGCTATGCTTGTAGTTGGGTTATACTTAGTGATATCTTTCCGTAAATGGCAATATTCACTTGGAGCACTTGCGGCTGTTGTCCATGACGTAATATTTGTATTGGGAATGTATTCATTGTGTTACAAATATGCACCATTCCACATGGAAATGGACCAACATTTTATTGCTGCAATTTTAACAGTTATTGGTTACTCTATGAATGATACCGTTATTGTATTTGACAGAATTAGAGAGTATTTAGCTGGAGACAGAAAAGGACACTTTAAAGATGTGGTAAATGCCTCTATTAATTCTACTTTGTCTAGAACTTTGAATACATCATTGACGATGATTTTAGTATTATTAATCATGTTTGTATTTGGTGGGGAGTCAATTAGAGGATTTATTTTCGCCATGTTGATTGGAATTATAGTGGGAACATACTCTTCATTATTTATTGCAACACCAGTGTTAGTAGATACTATGAATAAAGTTGCTATTGATGATATTGAAAAAAGACATGGAAACTAATTCAAGTAGTAAATAAACTTAAATAAAAGGGTTGTCAATTTTGACAACCCTTTTTAGTTTTTATGTATTTATAATCAATATTTAGAACTTAAATATTTTATATAATTAATCTCAAAAGTTTTAATTTAATTTCATCCAAAGAGTCGATATAATTAATTAATTCATAAGTGTTTTTTGTATTTTTGGAGTTCTAATATTTATCAAAATGAAAATCGTTATATCGCCAGCAAAATCTTTAAATTTTGAAAAAGTAGTACCAACTTTGAGTTTCACCGAACCAAAGTTTTTAAAACAAGCTACCACAATTCAAAATATTTTAAAAAAGAAAAAGCCAAAACAACTTTCTGAGTTAATGAATATATCTGAAAAATTAGCGGAACTTAACTGGCAACGTAATCAAGAATGGCAAACTCCATTTACTAAAGATAATGCCAGACAAGCTATTTATGCTTTCGATGGCGATGTGTATACAGGATTGGATGTTTATAGTTTGCCATCAGACAAATTATCTGTTTTACAGGATAAACTCAGGATTCTTTCAGGATTGTATGGTTTGCTTAAACCATTGGATTTAATGCAAGCTTATAGGTTAGAAATGGGAACTTCTATGGCTATTGGCAAAACTAAAAACTTGTATGAGTTTTGGAAAAAAACAATTACAGAAAATTTAAATGAAGAATTACAAAAAGAAGAGTTGTTTATCAACTTGGCTAGTAATGAATATTTCAGTGCAATAGATGTAAAGTTGTTGAAAGTTTCAGTTATTACTCCTGAATTTAGAGATTATAAAGACGGAAAATTAAAAATGATTAGTTTTTTTGCCAAAAAGGCGAGAGGATTAATGGTGCGATACATTTTAGATACCAATGCAGAAACTCTAGTGGATTTAAAAGGATTTAACTATGAAGGTTATGCTTTTGATGCTAATTTGAGTAGAGGAAATACATTGGTTTTTACAAGATAATTACACGTGCAAATATTCCTGATATTCTCTTACAGTTTCTTTAGTTGCTTTCTTTTGATCTCTCGCCAATTCTCGCATGGCTTCTACGCCTTTCTTGGCACAACGTTTTACTTTGTATAAACGTGTTGAAAAGGTTTGTAGTTTCTCTAGATCTTGAGGTGAAAGTTTAGTTTCTAATTCACTCATAAAGTCATTGAATTCTTTTAAAACAACTTTGTTTTCTTCATAATCAGTTTTTAAATCATCAAGAAGTTCATGAATTTCTTTACTAATGTCATTGCTAATGTCTTCACTTTTCTTGCAAAGTTCAGCAATTATTTTTTTGTCGTGAGTATTAAAAAGTCCCATAATAGTTTGGTTTTAGTTGTTGGTCTGACAAGTAAAACCAAATTTAGGAAAATGTTTAGTAATAATTGCAAAATTGTTGATAACTAAGTAATTAGCAAAATATAATCATTATAATTATCAAAAAAGCAAAGTATAGTAAAAATCTATAGTTAACATTTAATTAAATGTATATCAATTTATTATATAATTTTAATTAAAGTATATTATTAATAAAATTTTCAATAGAATGAATTCCGTTTTTTGAAATGTATTGGACAAAACTACTTCCAATAATGGCTCCTTTTTGGCGTTTTATAGCTTGTTGGAAGGTTGTTTTATTACTTATTCCGAACCCAATAATTTGTGGATTTTTCAAATTCATGTTTGCGATTCTCTCAAAATAGTTCATTTGAATTTCATCAAAACTATCCCGACTACCTGTTACGCTAGCAGTACTGACCAGATAAATAAACGCGTTAGAATTAGCATCAATTAATCGAATTCTTTCGTCAGATGTTTGAGGTGTTATTAAGAAAATCATAGCAATACCATGGCTTTCAAATAGTTCTTTGTATTCTAGGATGTAGATTTCCAAGGGTAAATCAGGGATTATTAAACCATCAATACCAGTTTTGGCACATTTTTTTAGGAAATTATCTACACCAAACTGTAATATTGGATTAAAATACCCCATAATGACTAACGGAATTTCAATTGTTTCCCGAATGTTTGTCAATTGTTCAAATAAAAATTCAGATGTCATTCCGTTATGTAATGCTGTAGTTGAGCTTGCCTGAATAACCGGTCCGTCTGCCAATGGATCGCTAAAAGGAAGTCCGATTTCAATCATGTCTACGCCATTTTTTTCTAAATTTTCAATTAAACTTTTAGTATCGTTTAAGTTAGGAAAACCTGCTGAAAAATAAATAGATAGTATTTTTTTATTTGTAGATAATTTATTTTGAATTCTGTTCATTGTTATAGCTTAAAATATTTAATATAGGTATTTAAATCCTTGTCACCTCGACCTGATAAATTGACAACAACTACATCGTCAGGTTGGAATTTTTTATAATGGAAAACGGCAAAAGCATGAGCGGTTTCGATGGCAGGAATAATACCTTCGGTTTTAGCCAAATCAATTCCAGCTTGCATAGCGTCTTCATCTGTTATAGCCATAAATTCTGCTCTTTTTGTTTCATATAAATTAGCATGCATCGGTCCAATACCGGGATAATCCAGTCCTGCAGAAATAGAGTACGGTTCTGTAATTTGTCCATCTGGCGATTGCATTAAAAGTGTTTTGCTTCCGTGAATAACGCCAATTTTACCCAAGACGGATGTAGCAGCACTTTCGCCCGTATCAATTCCTTTTCCAGCCGCTTCGACAGCAATTATTTTTACGTTTTCATCATCTAAAAAATGATAAAAAGCACCAGCAGCATTGCTTCCGCCTCCAACACAAGCAATCACATAATCAGGGTTTTCTCGATTTTCTTTTTCTAAAAGCTGGCTTTTTATTTCTTCCGAAATGACACTTTGAAAACGTGCTACCATATCAGGATAAGGATGCGGACCAACTACCGATCCAATAATATAAAATGTATCAACAGGATTGCTAATCCAATCTCTAATGGCTTCATTGGTAGCGTCTTTCAGGGTTTTTGATCCTGATGTCGCTGGACGAACTTCGGCACCGAGCATTTTCATTCGGGCTACGTTTGGTGCTTGACGTTCAATATCTACTTCGCCCATATAAACAATACATTGCAAGCCCATTAAAGCACAAACAGTTGCCGTTGCAACACCATGCTGCCCAGCGCCAGTTTCGGCAATAATACGTGTTTTGCCTAGTCTTTTAGCTAACAATATTTGTCCGATAGTATTATTGATTTTATGCGCCCCAGTATGGCATAAATCTTCTCGCTTTAGATAAATTTTTGTATTAAATTGCTTAGATAATCTTTTGGCAAAATAAAGTGGTGTTGGTCGCCCAACATATTCTTTTAGCAAGAAGTGAAATTCCTCCTGAAAGCTTGGTTCTGCGGCAATTGATAAATATTGTTGCCGTAATTCTTCTACATTAGGATAGAGCATTTCTGGGATGAATGCACCGCCAAAGTTACCGTAAAATCCTTTTTCGTTAACGTTATATTTCGATGTCATAGCTATGATTTAATTTTTGGATAAATTCATTTATTTTTTTTGGATTTTTCATTCCAGGTTCTGTTTCAAATTTGCTGTTAAGGTCAATAGCATAACAGTTTTTTGAATACTTTTTTTGAAGAAATTCTTTTAAACCTTCGATGTTTTCATAGCCAATTCCACCGCTTAAAAAATAGGGTTTTTCTAAAGAATAGTTTTCTAAAATATTCCAATCAAAAGTTACTCCGTTGCCACCATACTGTTTTCCTTTTGTGTCAAATAAAAAGTAAGAACACGAGTTTTTATAAAATAATAATGTATTAAAATTGAATTCATTATCTACTGAAAACGCTTTAATTACTTTAACTAATTTAGTTTCAATTTTATGACACAACTCAGGAGTTTCTTCACCATGCAATTGAACCAAGTCAAGTTGATGTTGCCTTATTTTTTCTTTAATTTCTTCATAAGAAGCATTTACAAAAACCCCCACTTTTTTAATGAATTTGTTACTATATGGAATTGTATTTTCAAAAAATCTTGGCGATTTTGCATAGAAAATAAAGCCCAAATAATCTGGTTGAAGCAAAGCAATTTCTTCCATATTTTCAGGATATTTCATACCGCATATTTTTATTTTTACTCCCATTATTTTTTTAATTCATTTATAAATTCTAATAAACTATCACCAGGATTATTGGTTTTCATAAAATTTTCTCCTATCAAAAAACCTTGAAAGTCATGATTTTTTAAAAGTTTTACATCTTTAATTTGGCTTATTCCACTTTCCGATATTTTAACAAAATCGTTTGGAATATGCTTTATTAAATCTATACTTGTTTGTAAACTCAATTCAAAAGTTTTTAAATTTCTATTGTTAACCCCAATAAGATCCAGACTTGGCATAATGCTTTTTTCTAATTCTTCAAGATTATGAACTTCTAATAAAACTTCTAACGTTAAGGATTGTGCAAACTCGGAAAGTTGCTTTATTTCTTCTTTGGATAAAACCGCTGCAATCAGTAAAATAGCATCAGCGCCATTGGCTTTGGCTTCCAAGATTTGATAGTCATCAATAATAAATTCTTTCCGAAGTAATGGTGTTTTGACAGTTGCTCTAGCCAAAATAAAATCATCTAACGAACCACCAAAATAGTGGTTATCCGTTAAAATAGAAATACCACTTGCACCAGCATTTTCATATCCTTTAACCACTTCTTCAACAGAAAAATTATTGTTTATAGTAGCTTTTGATGGAGAACGTCTTTTGTGTTCCGCAATAATTCCGAATGGTGAATTCATTATTGATTTCCTCAAGGAATTAGTTTTGGAATTAAATAAATCTGAATTTTCCAGTTGTTTAACAGAAACTACAGCTTTTTTTAGCGCCACTTCTTTTCTTTTACTAGCAATTATTTGATCTAAAATTGTCATTAGGCTTGGCTGATTTGTTGTAATTTTTTTAATTTTTCAAGAGCTTTTCCTGATTGTAAACTTTCTTTGGCTTTCACGAAAGCATCTAAAACTGTACATTTTTCAACTGTTACAATGGCTAAAGCGGCATTGGCACAAACCACATTTTGTTGTGCTTCGGTTCCATTTCCAGAGATGATATTCATGAAAATTGATGCTGATTGTTCAATAGTCTCTCCTCCTTTGATATCTTCAAATTGCAATTTTGTAAGTTGAAAATCATTCGAGGTAATTATACTTTCTGAATTTCGGCTAATCATTTTAGCATCTGCTGTTAGTGAAATTTCGTCATAACCATCCAAAGCATGTAAAATGGAATAATTCACATTGGTATTTTGGTACAAATAGGCATACATTCGAGCCAATTCTAAACTAAAAACACCAACCAATTGATTTTTTGGAAACGATGGATTGACCATTGGTCCCAACATGTTGAAGAAGGTTTTAACTCCCAATTCTCTTCGAATAGGCCCCACATTTTTCATAGCCGGGTGAAATAGTGGTGCGTGAAGTATGGCAATATTAGCTTCATTAATGCATTTGTTCAAGAAACTGTTATCATTACTGAATTTCACGCCTAAACTTTCCATCACATTACTAGAACCCGAAATGGAAGAAACGCCATAATTTCCATGCTTTGCTACTTTAATTCCAGCACCAGCGGTTACAAAAGATGCTAAAGTGGAAATATTGAAAGTATCTTTTCCGTCACCACCAGTGCCACATAAATCAATCGTGTTGTAATCTGAAAAATCTATTGGAATGCAAAGTTCTAATAAGGCTTCTCTAAAACCCGAAAGTTCTTCAATGGTACTATTTCGCATCATGAAAACCGTTAAAAAAGAAGCTATTTGACTTGGGTTATATTGCCCTGAAGAAATATTTACCAAGACTTCTTTGGCTTCGGCATTTGTTAGCGTTTCATGATTTATTAATCTGTTTAAAATTGTTTTCATGAGTTTACCCAGTTTTCTAAAATTTGTTTTCCAAATGGAGTTAACACGCTTTCAGGATGAAATTGAACACCTTTAATATCAAGTTTTTTGTGTCGCAATGACATGATTTGTCCGCTTTCGTCTACTGAAGTAATTTCTAATACATCTGGAAAACCTTTATTTGCAACAACCCAAGAATGATAACGTCCTACTTCAAACTCGTTAGGGAGCTTATCAAATAAAGCTTCGTCTGTAACGGATTTTGTTACTTTGCTTGCAACACCATGAAAAACTTTATCTAAATTGATTAACGTCCCTCCAAATACTTCTCCAATGGCTTGTTGTCCTAAACAAACGCCTAAAATACTTTTGCTTTCGGCATATTTTGATATCACCGCCTTCAATAAACCTGCTTCGTCAGGAATTCCAGGTCCAGGTGAAAGTAAAATTTTATCAAATTTTTCTAATTCATCAAGCTCAAATTCATCGTTTCTATAAACAGCAACCACTGTGTTTAAATCTTCTAAATAATGAACTATGTTGTATGTAAAACTATCGTAATTGTCAATAACGGCTATCTTTTTCATAGTTTGTTTTTTTAAATGGTTTCTGCTAGTTCTAGAGCTTTATTTAAAGCACCTAATTTATTGTAAACTTCTTGCATTTCGTTTTCTTCGGAGGAACTTTCTACAATTCCTGCACCAGCTTGGTAATGTAGTTGATGGTTTTTGGATAAAAAAGTTCTTATGATTATGGCGTGATTAAAATTTCCTTCAAAGTCCATGAATCCAATAGCGCCGCCATAAAAAGTTCGATTTCTATTTTCGATATTTTCAATTAATTGCATGGCTTTATGTTTTGGAGCACCACTCAAGGTTCCAGCAGGAAAAGTATTGGCTACCAATTTCATGGAATTTCCTTTTAGT
>Ga0214919_10003690_pt1 | contig 22899 bp, 19 predicted proteins | sample LL1503_MetaG_FD_177994 | JGI IMG/M metagenome (GOLD analysis project Ga0214919, IMG submission 177994) | Freshwater microbial communities from Lake Lanier, Atlanta, Georgia, United States - LL-1503 | ecosystem: Environmental > Aquatic > Freshwater > Lake | place: USA: Georgia | collected... | reverse complement strand
GTTAGATCGACTGCCTCAAACAGAGACTTGGTGCCACGCATCAGTGACAATTGCTGAAGACGAATCATGTGAAACTAAGCAGACTAAGAGCCGCGGTAAGAGGGTGAATAAAGATCACAGCTGATCAGCTGTGAGTAAAAAGACCGAGGCATCGCCCGCGCTCGTGGATAACCAGGTCAGGCCCAGATCATGAAAGGCTGTTTCGGCGTGAGCAAATTCATTGCCGATTTCCACAATCAGCAAGCCTTTAGCTGTAAGTCTGTTTTTAGCTTCGTTGACTATACGACGCACTAAATCCATACCGTCTTTACCGCCGGCTAATGCCATGTGCGGTTCATGACGATATTCTGCGGGCAGTGAGGCCATCGCAGTACTGTTTACATACGGAGGGTTTGAAACAATTAAATCATATTTTTTGGCGGGTACTTTGTCATACAAATCCGATTGAATCAGATTTACACGCTTTTCTAACTGATAGTCTTCGACATTGCGTTTAGCAACCGCTAGTGCATCGGTCGATAAATCAACCGCATCGACGTGAGCATTCGGAAAAGCATCCGCGAGCATAATGGCCAAGCAGCCAGATCCGGTACACAGCTCTAGCACGTGATGCACATTCCATGCATCACCTATCCATGGTTGAAAATGTTCAGGTATAAGTTCAGCAATGTAAGAGCGCGGAACAATCACGCGTTGATCGACATAAAACCGATAGTCTGTCAGCCAGGCTTCATTCGTTAGATAAGCTGCGGGCAGTCTTTCTGACGTGCGGCGATTGATGATAGCTAAAACGGCGGTGATTTCATCGGGTAGCAGTCTTGCGTCCAAAAAAGGATCAAGCTTGTCGAGCGGTAGTTTGAGCGTATGCAGAATCAGGTACGCAGCTTCATCATAGGCGCTGCTGCTGCCATGACCGAAAAACAGACCTTCAGTATTAAAGCGGGTTACAGCGTGGCGCAGCAAATCGCGCAAGGTATGGAAGTGATGGGTCATTACGGCGCCCCGACTAAACGGGAATCGAAAGCTGTTAAACCGTAAGGATACCGGAATTGCCGCACTGCTATGGCAATTCCGGTGTTTTGGCTAAATCTGGCTAGGGCAGATGCTAATTTTTCAGTGATTTCTTAGGTTAGGTGTTATTACTTGCGTTAGTCATTAGCGCTGTCAATGCTTGTTTACCCGCTTCAGTGCTGGCTTGCTCAACCATCCGTGGAGTAATAATATAGTTCAGCCCTTTTAATTTTTCTGATAAGCCATGAGGGTCGAGGTCAGCCAGCATGACCATATAATTGCCAGACTCAGCAATAACTTTTTGTCGGTTAAGGCCAGCATCTATTAATTTCTCCACCCACTTTAGGCTCCTAGCCTCTATAGCCATCTGAAACATTCCGTATCCTTTGTCTTCTCCAGTCTTTAGTAACTCAAGCGCACTACGCATAACATACGAAAGGTCTGCAGCAAATTCAAATGCCGCTTTATTCCCAATGGCGCTTGCTTTTTGCATCAGCGATTCTATAGTCGAAGAAGATAGCGAGCAATCAAGCATACTGAATATGAACTCCATACGTTCATTAGAATTTATCGCAGCATCTAAAAACAATATATTTTTTTCGTCGTCTGATATAAACGACCAAACACTTTTCACCAGACGGGCATAATCATTAAAACCAATTTCTCTTTGATTACGTAAAAGAGCTCTGTATTGCATCTCCATGAGAATTTTTTTCTGTGTTGATTTCAATGCCAGTAGCCGCTTTGGAAAATGATCTAAGTATTGATCAAAATCTTCCGAAGTTCGGCTAAGAATAAATTTCTCTTCCGCCTTTTTGTAAGCCTCATCCATTTTTTTGGTGGAGAATCTCGCTTTATTACTTGTCGAGAAAAAATTGGCTAACTCGAAGTAAGTATGTAAATTTTCATTCGATACTGCTGCATATAGAGGAGATGATTCGATGTCGTCAGATGCCACTGTAGAAATGTCAAGACTTTTTAGCCATTCGAACAAATCTTCATTACCATTCTTAAGTTTTTGACCTAACGATCCATCAATGACCGACCGATAAAAATAGCTGCTGCCCGAGATATCTTCACAGCAGAGTAGAGGTCCACAAAGTGATTCAACCTTATCTGCCAGCCACAGCACATCCTCCGAAGAATGATCTGAAGCCCAACGCTTTAGATAAAGAGGGTCTATATCGTAATCATAAGGTGTGAATTTTTTCCCTTGGTCGACAACGGCACGTAGCAGATCACGGAAAATTTCTTTGTTAGCATATTTTGCAGCTAAATATAATGGCGGTTTTAATTCACCTTCCGCAGAAAATTTGCAGCCCAGAATTGGATCAGCACCCGCTTTAAGAAGAAGTTGTATGCTGGCATGATCTTGGTTTTTTACAGCGATCCATAGTGGAGTGCGACCTACGGCATCGGGTAAATTCAAATATTTAGGAGCTTGGGTTGCGGCCATTGAGATGACGTGCTGCAGGACATCCGAGCGAGCCGGTTTCAACAAACACAAATTCAAAAGATTGGCGCCATAAAGACAATTTGTATCGATACTTGTTACGCCGCAATTGTGTATCGCCATCGCAAGTATGGCGTTGTTTCGTGTGTTTTCATTTTGACTCAGTAATTCAACGGTCCAGTTCGCTGAATCTAAATCTGAATGGTTGTTTTTAGAAGGGCTTTGCGATGCAGGCGGTAACCAGAGCAGGCCGAAATCTTCCGGGCAGATGAGCTCTAGCGCCAAGTCCCAGTCGTCATTTATAATGGCGGCATGAACTTCGGGCAAGCCATTTTTGACTAAGTATTTGTGGTGATCTGAGCGTTTATTCCAGTCGAATCCAAATGAATTTGCATGCCATCCCGCAGAGCGAGTGCTTAGTGCTGGAGGTGTAACTTGCTTTGAACTTGTTGCATCAACTACCGTTGTAGTTATGAGTTTGTTCTGTTGTTGACCAGTTGTTACAGGCGCTAGGCTCATGTGAGCTCCTTACTATAAAAAGTGAAAGAAGCTCGGTAACAAACAGTTCAGGGAGGTTCCTGCCTGTTTGTTAATTAGAGGATAAGTTACAGCAGTAAATTTTCTAAGGTGCGTCGGTAGATATTTTTCAGTGGATCAATTTCTTCCACTGCGACATGTTCATCAATTTTATGAATGCTGGCATTGGTAGGTCCGCATTCAACGACTTGCGGACAGATTTGCGCAATAAAGCGACCGTCAGAGGTTCCACCTGTAGTCGATAGCTTGGTATCAAGTCCGGTTTCGCTTTTGATGGCGGCTGTAATGGCGTTACTTAATTCGCCCACTGGTGTCAGGAAAGGCAATCCACCGACAGTCCATTTCAAATCGTATTCCAACCCATGTTGGTCGAGCAGGGCGTGCACGCGCTGCTGCAAACGCTCAACAGTGCTTGCAGTAGAAAAACGAAAATTGAAATCAACAACACATTGGCCGGGTATGACATTCGATGCGCCGGTACCGGCATGAATATTCGATATTTGCCACGACGTGGGCAGGTAGTATTCATTACCTGCATCCCATTGAACTGCTGCTAATTCAGCCAGTGCGGGCATAGCGAGATGAATAGGATTTTTGGCCATGTGTGGGTAAGCAATGTGGCCTTGTATTCCCTTGATGATTAACTTGCCCGACATCGTTCCACGACGACCGTTTTTAATCATGTCACCGATGTGTTTCACCGAGGTGGGTTCGCCAACGATGCAGTAGTCGAGTTGTTCACCGCGTGCTTTAAGCAAGTTACACACAATAACCGTGCCATCAATCGCGGGGCCTTCTTCATCACTGGTGATTAAAAAACCGATAGATCCTTGGTGATTCGGATGGCTGGCTACAAATTCTTCCACCGCGACTATCATCGCCGCGAGTGAGGTTTTCATATCGGCTGCTCCACGACCATAGAGCTTGCCGTCGCGATGCGTAGGCGTGAATGGATCAGATGACCATTGGTCTAAGGGGCCGGTAGGCACCACATCGGTATGGCCTGCAAATACTAATAAGGGTTGTGCCGTACCACGGCGCGCCCACAAATTAGTAACGTCACCGGAAGCGATGGTCTCGCACGCAAAGCCCAAGGGTGCAAGACGTTCTGCCATTTTTAACTGGCAGCCACCATCCGCGGGTGTCACGGAATGCAGTGAAATAAGTTCTTCGGTGAGTGCGAGTGTCTTGCTCATGAGCGTAGTTGTTCTTGGTAGATGGCTTCATCAAAACCCACCAGCACGGTTTTATCTTGGCACAGCACGGGGCGTTTGATGACGCTGGGATTGTCCAGCATTAATTGTGTTGCACTAGCGGCGGAAGTAATTGATGCTTTGGTTGCATCGGGCAAGCCGCGCCAAGTCGTGCCTTTTTTATTGACGAGTATGTCCCACGAAACGACTTTTAGCCATGCAGCGATGATCTCTTTGCTGAGGCCGGCTTTTTTGAAATCGTGAAATTCGTAGGCGAGTCCCTGGACATCAAGCCAGGTTCGCGCTTTTTGTACGCTGCCGCAGTTGGGGATGCCGTAGACGGTGATAGGCATGATCTCGTTATGAATTTTGGGTGGCGGTTACCCAACCACCCAGACCTCAATTTAGTCGCGAAGTAATTCGTTAATGCTGGTTTTTGCGCGGGTTTTTTCATCAACGCGTTTGACGATCACAGCGCAATACAAACTGTATTTGCCATCGGCGGAGGGAAGGTTGCCTGATACAACAACTGAGCCTTCTGGAATGCGACCATAAGTCACTTCACCGGTGGCGCGATCATAAATCTTGGTCGACTGACCGATGTAAACACCCATGGAGATGACGGAGTTCGCTTCAACAATCACGCCCTCAACGACTTCTGAGCGTGCGCCAATAAAGCAGTTGTCTTCAATGATGGTAGGGTTGGCTTGCATAGGCTCAAGCACGCCACCGATACCGACGCCTCCGGAGAGGTGCACGTTTTTACCGATTTGTGCGCACGAACCGACAGTAGCCCAGGTATCCACCATGGTGCCTTCATCTACATACGCTCCGATGTTCACATACGAAGGCATAAGCACCACGTTTTTACCGATGAAGCTGCCACGACGAGCCACTGCAGGAGGCACGACGCGAAATCCACCTTTAGCAAAATCGTCTGCAGTGTAATTGGCAAACTTGGTCGGCACTTTGTCATAGAACTGCATACCACCGCCGCCCGGGATGGCGACGTTGTCTTCCAGACGGAAGGACAGCAGTACGGCTTTTTTAACCCATTGATTAACGACCCACTGACCACTGTCTTTTTGCGCGACGCGCAGTGATCCGGCATTCAATTGTTCGAGTACGTCGGCAACCGCCTGACGTACATCGGCTGGAGCCGATTTAGGTGAAAAATTAGTGCGTTCTTCCCATGCGTTGTCGATGAGGGTTTGTAGTTGTTGGCTCATGATTTTTTATTTAATTAATCTAAGAAATTCAATTGGCAAGCTTGCGGGTAAATTCGACAATGCGCTGCGCTGCTTCGAGACATTCATCCACTTCAGCGACTAAGGCCATACGGATTCGGTTGGCACCGGGGTTAATGCCGTGCGCTTCGCGTGCGACATAGCTACCCGGTAAAACAGTCACATTATATTCGGCGTAAAGGCGCTTCGCGAATTCGGTATCGCTGATCTTAGCGAGTTTGTCGACCTTGGCCCACAGGTAAAAACCTGCGTCAGGCAGTGCTACATCCATGACTTCGGCCAGCATGGGAGTGACTAGATTAAATTTTTGTATGTACTTGGCGCGATTTTCTTCGACATGCGTTTCATCATTCCAGGCCGCGATCGAGGCGGACTGTATCGATGGACTCATGGCACTACCGTGATAGGTGCGATACAACAAAAACTTTTGCAAAATGCCTGCATCACCTGCTACAAAGCCTGAGCGCATACCGGGTACGTTGGAGCGCTTGGATAAACTTGAAAAGGTAATCAATCGATCGTATTTGCGGCCGAGTTTATGAGCGGCTTCCAGCGCACCTAAAGGACGCTCATTACCAAAATAAATCTCTGAGTAGCATTCATCCGATGCAATCACAAAGCCATGTTTGTCTGATAGTGCGAACAAGGCTTTCCATTCGTCTAGCGAAAGAACGGCGCCGGTAGGATTACCCGGCGTGCACACAAACAGTAACTGCACGCGCGGCCATACATCAGCGGGCACCGTAGAGAAATCAGGGGCAAAATTTTTCGCAGGGTCCGAATTCGCAAAGAAAGGCTCGGCACCGGCGAGGTAGGCGGCACCTTCATAGATTTGATAAAACGGGTTTGGGCAAACCACCACGGCTTTGGCAAAGGGATCGATCACGGCTTGCGCCAAGGCGAATAATCCTTCACGCGATCCATTCACAGGTAAAACTTCACAGGAAGGATCGAGTCGTGGTAAGCGGTAGCGTTGCTCCAACCAGCCGCAGATGGCCGCGCGTAGCGCGTCGGATCCAGCAGTGGTGGGATAGCTGGCTAAGCCCGCTAAATTATCGGCGAGTGCCTTTTGTATAAATGCCGGCGTGGGGTGTTTGGGTTCACCAATTCCCAGGCTGATTGGCCGACGCTCGCGATTAGGCGATACATCGGCGAATAAGCGCCGTAATTTTTCAAAAGGATAGGGTTGTAGCTTTTCCAGTAAGGGATTCACGGCTGGCGCTTTGTGATGTTGATCTTGTGGCAGAGTGATGTCTCGAGCGTGCGGATTATACCGTCCTAACGATTACCGCCACTGGCAAAGGCTTAAAAGGTCAGAAGAAAGCTTTTTGCTAACAGCTTGCTCATAAGTCCTTGATTTATATTGACCCTGGTCCTGATCCCGACTGAGCACTTATTTAAAGCCAAGTAATCAAGCACGCAATTGACCTACTTGAAGCTCGATTTGGGTTTTCATATAAGAACGTTGTTACCTGGTTTTGGTCGGTCGTGCGGGCTTCCAATGTTATGATTACTCTCTTGAATAGACGACCGGGCATTCACTGTCCGGTTTCTGTTTTAAGAGCCGTTTTACTCTGTGTAGTTTATTTAGAGCGGCCCGTCATCAGCTTTCTTTGCTCAGACTTAGAGCTAGTGAATTAGGCTGTTCCCAAAATATCTGATGTATTTACGCTAACAAGTCGATCACGTGCGGTTAACTTCTATAAAACTCTCTGGATTCAAATCTTTTGTTGATCCAACCAATTTTCAGGTGCCAGGTCACCTGGTGGGCGTGGTTGGGCCGAACGGTTGCGGCAAATCCAACATCATCGACGCGGTTCGGTGGGTGCTCGGTGAATCCAAGGCGTCAGAGCTGCGTGGTGAATCCATGCAAGACGTTATTTTTAACGGAACGACAAGTCGCAAGCCTGCGGGGCGCGCCTCCGTTGAGCTTTTGTTTGATAACAGCTTGGGCAAGGCGGCAGGACAGTGGAGTACGTTTGCTGAGATATCGGTAAAACGTACGCTGACACGTGACGGTACTTCAACCTACTACATCAATAATCAAGCAGTACGTCGACGCGATGTACAAGATATTTTTCTGGGTACCGGCTTAGGACCACGCGCCTACGCCATCATCGGCCAGGGCATGATTTCGCGCATTATTGAATCGCGCCCTGAAGAACTTCGAGTTTTTCTGGAAGAAGCCGCTGGCGTATCGAAATACAAAGAACGTCGGCGCGAAACCGAAAATCGTTTGCAAGACACACGCGAAAATCTACAGCGTGTCGAAGACATTCTGCGCGAATTAAATGCCAATCTCGAAAAACTACAGAGCCAGGCTGACGTTGCGCAAAAATTTAATGTGCTGCAAGGTGAGCAAGAAGAAAAGCAAAAACTGCTTTGGCTACTAAGAAAAAATGAAGCTCTGCAAGAGCAAGAAAAATTTGCTCGCGATATAGAAAAAGCGCAAACCGACCTCGAAGGTCAAACAGCGAAACTTCGTAATATTGAGACTGAGTTAGAGCATATGCGGCAAGCGCACTATGCAGCGGGCGACCGAATGCATCAGGCGCAGGGCGCGTTGTATCAAACGAATTCTGAAATTGGTAGTCTTGAAGCGCAAATTAAGTTTGTGATCGAATCTCGTTCGCGTCTGCAAACACAATTAAACTCCCTCTCGGCGCAGCGCGATCAATGGCAACGTCAAGGCACGCAGTTTCAAGAAGAGTTGGCGCAATCTGAGCTTGAGTTAGAAACGCACGCTGGCAATGTCGCGCAGGCGCAAGAAGCGGTTCAGCTAAAAGAGGCAGAAATGCCAGCACTTGAAGAGGCGTGGCGTGCATCACAATTAGCGACGACAGAATCTCGTTCGCGCATCATGCAAGTGCAGCAGCGGATTGAATTGGAATCTGCGCATCAGCGCAATGCGTCGAGCATTCTTTCTGGTTTGACCTTGCGTCGCGAGCGACTCACTCAAGAAAAAAGTGGTTTGTCGCAACCGGACACTAGCCACCTACAAGAGCTTAAAGCTCAAGTGCAGGAAAAGCAGGATGTGCTTGAGCAAGCTAATACCGATTTGCAGGCGGCACGTATCCGCCAACCAGAACTTGAAAAAGAGCGACGCGATGCGCAAGAGCAGACGATTGCGCAAAACGCAAATCACGCGCAACTCGAATCACGATTAGCTACCCTCAAGCAATTGCAAGACAAATTGCAAACCGAAGGCAAGGTCGCGCCTTGGTTACAAAAACATGAGTTGGGTAAACTGCCAAGGCTATGGCAAAAACTAAACATTGAAGCAGGTTGGGAAACGTCGCTCGAATCGGTACTGCGTGAGCGCACGGGTGCGTTAGAAGTGTCAAATTTGGATTGGGCCAAAGCCTTTTTCACTGATGCTCCACCGGCTAAATTATCCTTGTTCTCGTTGTCTGGTACGGCCAACAATAATGAGGCTTCACCTGCTGGTCTCAAGCCGCTGATCTCGATGATGCAAATCAGCGATACCGGTTTGCGCGCGCTAATGCAAGATTGGTTGCACGATGTGTATGTAGCTGACGATGCCGCTGCGGCATTAGCAGATCGTTCTAAGCTTCCTGCAGGTGGTTGTTTTGTGACGCGTCAGGGTCACGTGATTAGTAAACTTTCTGTGCGTTTTTATGCCGCTGACTCTGAGCAGGATGGCATGTTGGCGCGTCAGCAGGAAATCGATAATTTGGTTCGCCAAGTGCGTGCTCAACAGTTATTGGCTGATGAGGCACGCCAGCGTTCTGTACAAGCTGATGCGGCTTATACACAAGGCACACAGCGTCTCGAACAACTCACACGTGATGTCTCTGAATTAACTGATGCTCTGCATAGTTTGCAGATGGATTTATTGCGTCGAAATGAAGTGTTGGAGCGCTTTAGTCAGCGCAGCACACAGATTGAAACGGATTTGGCAGAAATCTCTGCTCAAGAAGCTGAACAAAATCAAATCATGCAAGCCGCCGAGCTTGCACTCGAGCAGCTCGATGGCGAGTTGGGTGAAGTGCAAGAAAAACACGAAGATGGTCAGACGGTTTATCTTGAGCATGAAGCTCGTTTAAATCTTGCGCGTGAAACCTTGCGTGAGTTGGGCTTAGCGGCGCAACAGGCAGAGTTTGCACTTAAATCGCACGAGAATCGCATTCAAGAGCTCAAGCGCAGCATCGGTACCGCGCAAGAACAATCAGCACAATTGTATGCCAGCATGGAGCAGGGGCAGCTTGAACTGGAGTCGCTGGATGATCAGGCGGCACAGGCTGGATTGCAGTCATTGCTAGAGCGTCGCAGTGAGCAGGAAGCAGTGCTCAGCAATGCACGTCACGAACTTGATCAACTGACTCAGCGTTTACGCGGCCAAGATGAATCAAAGTTAGCAGCTGATCGCGAGTTGCAACCTATGCGTGATCGTATCGTTGAATTGCAACTGAAAGAACAAGCCGTTCGTTTGAGTCAGGAACAATATGCTCAGCAGCTGGCTGAAGCTCAGGTTGATGAAGCGGCTCTAGCAGAGAAGCTCACTCCGGATATGCGTCCGTCGTACTTGCAAGGCGAAGTCACTCGTTTAACTAACCAGATTAATGCTCTGGGCCCGGTCAACATGGCGGCACTGGATGAATTGGCACAAGCGTCTGAGCGTAAGAATTTCCTGGATGCGCAGAATGCTGACTTGACTGAAGCGATCACGACTTTAGAAGACGCTATTCACAAGATCGATAAAGAGACGCGCGATCTGTTGCAAGATACCTTTGATAAGGTCAATCATCACTTTGGTCATTTGTTCCCCGAGTTGTTCGGTGGCGGCAATGCGAAGTTGGTGATGACGGGTGAAGAGATTTTGGATTCGGGCGTTCAAGTGATGGCGCAGCCACCGGGCAAGAAAAACGCAACGATTCATTTGTTATCCGGCGGAGAAAAAGCATTAACTGCGACGGCGCTGGTGTTCTCTATCTTCCAGCTCAATCCTGCGCCTTTCTGTCTGCTAGATGAGGTCGATGCACCTTTGGATGATGCGAACACCATTCGTTTTTGTACGATGGTTAAACGGATGGCAACTCAGACGCAGTTCTTATTCATCTCGCACAATAAACTGGCGATGGAGATGGCGAATCAACTGATCGGCGTCACGATGCAAGAGCAGGGTGTGTCGCGCATTGTTGCGGTGGATATGGAATCGGCTGCTAATTTAGTTACCGACGTCCAGGCGGCTTAATTGTTAGCGTCTGCCAGACCAACCTAATCGTGCTAACTTTTCGCGCGAAAGTTTGGGTTGGTCTGTAATGTGTATTAGTCCCATAGCTGAGCAGAACGGGCCATCGCTGCGCGCTTCTGGTAGTAAGCTTCGTTTTCTTCGGCCTCTCGTGCTCGGGCATGTTCTACCGATGCGCAAATCAGGTAATGTTCCTCTGCTCTCCTTAGCCACCAGTGACGCAATCTGCGTACCAAGGGTCTGAGAGAAAGCATGGTCAAAGTATGAAGTTTGATGTCAGTGGTCTCGCGCATGATATGGGCTCCTTATGGGCTCAGTGATTGCTGATTATCGTAATGACAATATTTTTTTGTGATCTTGATATCCGTCAATAGTGAGTTAGAGCAAGAGCACAGATACTGAAAGAGAGACGGCTATGAGTGGGGAATGTCGTTGTCGTGCAGAATGTATGCAGGCCAAGAGCGCACATCTTTTACAATGTCGCTTTGGTGTGGTTGACTTGAGTAGAGACGGAATGCCGCCATTTTTTCTATTGCAGCCGGAGAACATTCAATGACAGAGTTGCAGGGAAGCCTGATTGCCATCGGTGGAGCTATCGTGGTGGGCGTCGTGTCATATAACAAATGGCAGGAATGGCGCGCAAAAAAATCCGTTGATAAGGCATTTTCTCCGCTAGAGGAGGATGTGTTAATGGGTGGCAGGCCGCTAGCTGAACGCAAAGAACCGGTTTTAGGTTCTTCGCAAAATGGTGCTGATTCAGATTCTGATGATCACTACCCTCAATCATCGGCAGGACAAACTGAAGCCTTTATTGAAACCGCAGTCAAACCTTTTCCACTCGATACCTTCATCGACTGCATTATTCCCATTTCAATTGAATTTCCACTGCGCGGAGAAAAAATCACCGCAGCATTTCATCAACTTCGCTTGGTAGGTAACAAGCACGTTGAGGTAATCGGTGAAACAGAAAAAGGCGATTGGGAGAAGATCGCTGTGGGTGGCGGATATCATAATCTGCAGGTAGGTGTACAACTCGCGAATCGTCATGGCCCACTGTCGGAGCTGGAGTATTCCGAGCTGGTGACGGGTTTGGATTTGCTCTCGGATGATTTAGATGCGACGCCTGACTTACCCGATATGGCTGAAATCATGGGTTTAGCCAAGCGCTTGTCGCAGTTAATCCATGAATTTGATGTTCAGCTATCGATCAATGTGCGATCCAAAAACGAACCTTGGATGTTGTCGACCTTGCGTCCAGCGCTACAGCGGCAAGGCCTTGAGCTGCGCCCTGATGGACGCTTCATTATGGCGGATGGTGACGGCGGTATTTTGTTTGCCGCACTAATGAATGCCAATCCAGCCGATGACACCAGTACGTTAATTACATTGTTATTACCCGTTGCGACCGTCGCTCCTGAGCGTGAAGCGTTTAGAGCAATGAGTGCGTTTGCAAAATCACTGGCGACACGCCTTTCTGGTGTGGTGGTGGATGATGCGGGCGAGCCGCTTTCCGATGCATCACTGGAAGCGATTGAGCAGCAAATCCATTCATTCTATGAGGCCATGGAGCAAACGGGTATTTCGCCCGGCTCAGTCAGGGCGCAACGTCTGTTTGCCTAATGGGTCAGAACGATTTATTCGGCGCTGCGTCAGCATCGCCTGAGTCTGATGCTGTCGTTGGACGAGCGCGTGCCGAATGGTTACGTGATGAACTCAATCGTCATTCCCATGCTTACTACGTTCTTGATCATCCATCTATTCCTGACGCGGAATACGATCAGCTGTTTCGCGAACTGCAACAACTCGAAGCACAACATCCCGATCTGATTTTCCCTGATTCGCCCACTCAACGAGTTGGTGGCGAGCCACTACCTGAATTTAATCAGGTACAGCACGATGTTCCTATGCTGTCGATCAATAATGGATTTTCTGAAGAAGATGTTCACAATTTTGATAGACGAGTGCACGAAGGCTTGGAAAGTAGTCGTGCTGTTGACTATGCCTGCGAGTTGAAGTTTGATGGGTTGGCGATCAATTTGCGCTACGAAAATGGAGTATTAGTTTTAGCATCAACGCGTGGCGATGGTTTCACTGGCGAAGATGTCACGGCCAACATTCGTACAGTCCGATCGATACCATTAAAACTACAAACTAACAAACCACCCGCATTAATTGAAGTGCGTGGTGAAGTACTGATGTTTAAAGCTGATTTTGCCAAACTCAATCAGCGTCAGCGTGATGCCAATCAAAAAGAATTTGCTAATCCGCGCAACGCTGCTGCAGGTAGTTTGCGTCAATTAGATTCGCGTATCACAGCACAGCGTAGTCTACGATTCTTTGCATATGGGATTGGTAGTCTTGAGGGTGCTGCTATGCCATTGCGTCATTCAGCACTGCTGGATTGGTACCAGTCCTTGGGTATTCCTGTCTGCGCAGAACGGACAGTGGTCAATGATGCTCAGGGCTTGCTGATATTTTTTAGCGATATTGGGCGTCGTCGTGCACAACTACCTTACGACATTGATGGCGTTGTTTATAAAGTAGACGACATCGCACAACAAAAGCAGCTGGGCTTTGTTTCGCGAGCCCCGCGGTTTGCGATTGCGCATAAATTCCCCGCTGAAGAGGCCACCACCACCGTGTTGGATATTGAAATTCAAGTCGGACGCACGGGTGCATTGACGCCGGTCGCTCGCTTGTCTCCGGTATCCGTGGGTGGTGTTACGGTCACTAATGCGACTTTGCATAATGAAGATGAAGTGCGTCGCAAAGATATACGTATTGGCGATTGCGTGATCGTGCGGCGCGCAGGTGATGTGATTCCAGAAGTCGTCGCCAATGTGCCTGAGCGACGCCCTAGCGATGCGCAAGAATTTGTTATGCCCTCAGCATGTCCTGTATGCGGATCAGCGATTGTGAGCCTTGAGGAAGAAGCCGTCGCTCGTTGCTCAGGCGGTTGGTTAACCTGTGCTGCACAACGTAAAGGTGTGCTTTTGCATTTTGTCTCGCGTCGTGCCATGGATATAGAAGGCTTGGGCGAACAACTGGTCGAACAGTTGGTTGATCGTGGATTGGTCACGACGCCAGCAGATTTTTATACATTGAATCTAGAAACGCTGGCCGACCTGGATCGCATGGCAAAAAAATCGGCGCAGAATGTACTCGATGCTTTAGAAAAATCTAAGACAACCAGCTTAGCGCGATTTATTTATGCGTTAGGTATTCGCCATGTCGGTGAATCCACCGCTAAATCCTTAGCGAAACATTTTGGTAGCCTGGATGCGTTACTAGCCAGTGATGAAAATCAGATCTTGAGTGTGAATGATATTGGCCCAGTGGTTGCGCAATCGATCTTAAGTTTTTTTGCCGATCCATTAAATCGTCAGTTGATAGATCAACTGCGTGCTTCAGGTATCCATTGGGAAGAGGGCGAGCCTGAGCAGAGCTCTGATCTGCTGGCAGGTAAAACCTTTGTATTGACGGGTACCTTACCCACCTTAAGTCGTGATGATGCGCGCGCTAAGATCGAAGCCGCCGGTGGAAAAGTAGCCGGTTCAGTCTCGAAAAAAACAAGTTACGTCGTTGCTGGTGAAGAAGCTGGCAGCAAATTAACGCGCGCTGAAGAATTAGGCGTTGCGATTCTGGATGAAGAACAATTATTAAAATTATTGGAGTCTGAGTCATGAGCAAAATCACCAAAGCCGTGTTTCCTGTGGCGGGCTTGGGTAGCCGTTTTTTACCGGCGACCAAAGCGCAACCAAAGGAAATGCTCCCTATCGTTGATAAGCCGCTGATTCAATACGCAGTGGAAGAAGCGGTTGAAGCCGGTATTACCGACATGATCTTTATTACGGGTCGAAACAAACGCGCGATTGAAGATCATTTTGATAAAGCTTATGAGTTAGAAGCTGAACTTGAGGCAGCGAACAAACAGCAATTACTACAACTTGTTCGTGAAGTTATACCGTCGTACGTCAATTGCATGTACATACGCCAGACTCAGGCATTGGGTTTGGGGCACGCCGTATTGTGCGCACGACCTATCGTCGGTGAAGATCCCTTTGCCGTATTGTTGGCTGATGATTTTATGCAGGGCGAGCAAGGCGGTCCTGGTGTCATGGCGCAAATGACAGCGCAGTTTCAGCGTGAACAAGCGAGCCTGCTAGCCGTGCAGAATGTGCCGCGTGAAAATACTAAACAGTACGGCATAGTCAGCACCGAGAAATTTGCTGAACGTTTAGAAAAAGTGAAAGGCATTATTGAAAAGCCCGCACCAGAAAAAGCGCCGTCTACCCTGGCCGTTGTGGGGCGATATGTGCTGACTAATCGAATTTTTACCTGCTTAGAAAAATTAGGTAAAGGCGCGGGTGGCGAGATACAACTCACTGATGGAATTGAAGCCTTGATGCAGTACGAAACAGTGCTGTCGTATAGGTATATGGGTCGCCGTTTTGATTGCGGATCGAAGTTGGGTTATTTGCAGGCGTCAGTAGAGATGGGGTTGCAGCATCCTGAAACAGGAGCAGCCTTTTCTGAGTGGCTGGCTCATCGCCACGATTAAGTTTTTTGGAGATCATGATGGCCGTGCATGACATTCTAAAAATGGGTGACCAACGCTTGCTGCGTCAGGCTGAACCTATCACTGACTTTGATACGCCCGAATTACACGTATTGATCGCGGATATGTTTGAAACTATGCACGCTGCGAATGGTGCTGGTTTAGCCGCGCCACAGATAGGCGTGAATCTTCAATTAGTTATTTTTGGTTTTAGTAATAACGAGCGCTATCCCGATGCTCCCGCTGTACCTGAAACAGTATTGCTTAATCCAGTAATCACACCGTTGTCCGATGAGATGGAGGGCGGCTGGGAAGGGTGTTTATCTGTTCCGGGTTTACGCGGCATGGTGTCGCGTCATACGCGACTTCGTTATCAAGGCGTTGATCAATTTGGAAATGAGATTCACCGCGAGGTTGAGGGTTTTCATGCGCGTGTAGTGCAGCACGAGTGCGATCATTTGATTGGTGTGCTGTACCCGATGCGCATTACGGATTTCAGTCAGTTTGGTTTTACTGAGGTGCTGTTCCCTGGAATGGATCCAGCCTCGGATGATTGAGTTGATAGTCTTAACTAAAGACTTTGCTCTTCAACGACATTCCGTTGGCAGCTAACGCTGCGCTAAATTCTTCTGCGCGATCGGGATGTGCCTTTACATAGTTTCGGCAGCAATCCTCAAACAAAGTCATAAACTCTTCTTTTGTGTACAGCACGCAGTGTGGGTCGTAATCCCAGTGGTCAGGGTCTACCCATGCGTAATACATGTCATCAGCAACGGGAAAATCAAATTTTTCTTCGCACAAATCACGATGATCCCAGCGTCCAACTTCTGTCTGTTCATGGCTAGGAAATGATGTCCCGCGCTGAAATAACAATTTCATATGATTCATCACGTCACCCCTGCAGAAAAATCCATCTCCGCCAGTAATTGCTAGCATTACAGCCGCTGCGAATGGTCGATTTGTATCTGACCAATATTATTTGGATAGAAGGTAATAAGGCACTCCACTAAAATCTATTTTTCCGTATTCCATTTTTTTCTAGGGCTTTTTCAAACCTTTTTTTCAGATCGTTTTAACCATTCACTCCGAGTCTGAACTAGATTTGAATGATTGGCTCCGCCTGCGTAATGAGAGATTAGTTTTGAAGTGCGATTAATTGTAAGTTTGTTGGTTTTCATGCGGCTGTATTTCAGAACGGGTGTGCTAGTTTGTTTGACAGACTGTTTCCAATGAGAGTCACGGATTTTATTTAGGTTGGTTTTTGTGAGTTGATTTGTTTATATATATCTGATCGTATTGAATTCAAAGATTCAAAGCTTAATCTTCTTCATCAGATATGGTTCCGTTTTGGTCGTAGCTCGACTAAAGGTGATAGCGCCGTAATACGTCTTCTACTTCACTACTTCGCTCCGGAAACACCTCACTAAATGCGACCAATGATTTTCGGAGTGCTTGACGAACAGTGTCGGCATTGTAAGTTGCCTCGGCCGGTTCTATTCCACTTATATCTGGATCAGCCCAAACCTGATACGCGTCCGTGCCATCGTTCGATGAGATACGTTCCACCGACCAACCTGGGTCTCCGCTTAGACCTCCGGCATGTGTGATTATTTTTTTTAACCAGCGGTCAAGTGGAACGTTGTACGGACGCAGTACGCATTGCAGTACCCAGAATAAAAGTTGATCATTTGGATAGGCTTCATAATAATGTCCCCACTTCATTTTGTGCTCCCAACTGGAAAAGCTGTTCTCACAGAGGGTGGTTCTCCTGGTCGAACTGCAATACGAATATCAAAGTTAATCTAATTTACTTGAATGATTGGCGAAGTATTTACAGTGCGCTGTTGCCCTATAATGCCTCGTCCAGCTCTAATCGTGCATCAATTCAAGGTTGCAAAGCTTTCTCTTCAACCTCGGGCAGTTCGATGATCAATTCACTATTAATTAACTGAGGTATTTTTATAAAATCTATGAAGCCCTTCAATGCCGCCTTGTAATGCGGCAATGGACAAGTCCAGACTGGCCAAGAGAAGCACTCACCAAAAATCATATGCTCAAAGGTTACGCCTTCGCGTCTGATGATGTGCATAAAACCTTGTCCTTCATACATATACTCATCAATTTCACCGCGCTCGATACGCTCGACCTCGGATATCACATCGTCGCATGCTCCAAATCGGTTTTCATTAAAATCTGTGTCTAACGCTGAAAGAAGATACGTGTGATATGGCCGAGTTAATGCATTTTCTCGTGCCATTTCGTTTGTGAAATTCTGTAAATCCCATTCTTTTTTTATGGGCTCTGCATCAACCAAGGTTGCTGTTTGCTTTACCCCAAAACACAAATAAACATGAACTTAGTGTGTGTGAAAGTTTTTTATGTGTTCGGTTTCCGGCTACTTGAAACAAATTAGAATGTAAAAAAGTAGGCGAAAAAAAACCAACCGAGCGGTTGGTTTTTTAATTCGAATTTAATTTGCTGTTTTAAAAGCTCTCACTATCGCTGAGATAACGCCACTGACCTACGGGAAGATCGCCCAGCTTGACTTGCCCTATGCGTACCCGTTTGAGTCCCAAAACTTTCAGACCCACCAATTCGCACATACGACGTATCTGACGTTTTTTTCCTTCTCGCAGAGTAAAGCTCAGCTGATCATCATTTTGCCAGCGCACGATGGCGGGTAGCAGTGCTTTTCCGTCAAGAGTTAAACCGTGATTTAGTCGCTGCAAATCGTGATCGGGCAGGCTACCTGGTTTTGAATACTTAACTCGCACCAGGTATTCTTTATCAATATTTGTGTCTTCACCAATGAGCTGTTTAGCGATGCGGCCATCTTGGGTTAAAACGAGTAGGCCAATTGAATCAATATCTAAACGCCCGGCAGGTACCAAGCTTTTTAGCTGGCCACCAGAAAATTGTATCGGTAGGGAGTCTTGCTCCCAACGATTTTCTGGACGCACCAATACAACGGCAGGTTTGTAGCCATCTTCTGCCTGACCACTGACATAGCCCATTGGTTTATTAATCAACACGGTTACGCGCCGAGCTTGCTCTACTCGCGCCTGTTTTTCTATGGTGATTTTTTGTTCAGGTAGTACTTTGCTGCCGAGCTCTGAGATCACTTTGCCGTCGACACGTACCCAGCCTTTGGCGATCCATTCGTCGGCTTCACGGCGTGAACTTAATCCTAGTTCAGACATGCGTTTGGATAGACGGATGGGTTCGCTCATAACCTACCTTAAACGCGAAGTGCATTAAGCAAATCAGATTCCAGTGCAATCTGGCTGCGTGCGTTAGAGAGAACGGGGCCGTCGACTAAAAAAACATCTTCGACTCGCTCGCCTAATGTAGTGATTTTTGCAGTATGCAAATTGACTTTGTAGCGCGCAAGGACGCTGGCGATTGAATACAAAAGACCGGTGCGGTCACTCGCTGAAATCGAAAGCAGATGATACTGACCACGCTCATCAGGCTGCAGATGAACGGTGGGTGTAATTGGAAAAACGCGCGATAAGCGCGACAGTCTGGGCTTGGTTGGCGTGGGTAAGTCTTTGCCGGCTTCTAGCCATTTTTTTAATTCATGTTCAATAAGAGTGATTAGCTCGCGATAACTATCAGCATAATTAGGTTCGCTGACTAAGAAAGAATCTAAGGCATAGCCAGTACGCGTAGTCTGAACTTTTGCATCCAAAATACTAAAATTTTTATAATCAAAATAACTGCAAATTTGAGCGAACAAATCCGGACGATCAGGTAGATAAATCATCACGTGTAAACCTTCACCTACTGGACCTAACCTGCCACGGACGATCGGGGATGGCGAGTTAACGTGTTCGCACAACACTCGGGTTTGCCAAGCAATTTCGGCGGCATCGTGCCGCAGGAAATAACCTACGTCGAGTGTTTTCCAAAGGGCTTCATGAGCATTTTCTGGCAGGCCAAACAGGCGCAAACTAGCGATCGCCTCTTGCTGACGGTTTCGTAGCTCACGATCGGGCGAAGGAGCTTCACCACCCATCACCCGTAAACTCATTCGATACAGATCTTCGAGTAACTTGCCTTTCCATGCATTCCAGACTTTCGGACTGGTGCCACGAATATCAGCAACGGTCAGTAAATAGAGAGCTGTGAGATGACGTTCATCTTTAACCACGTTAACGAAGGCGCGAATAACATCGGGATCGGAAAGATCTTGTTTTTGTGCGACCTGTGACATCAGCAGGTGATGTTCCACCAAAAAAATCACCAGATGGGATTCTTCTCTAGACAGGCCATGTTCTCGACAAAAACGTCGTGCATCATCTTTGCCTAAATGTGAGTGATCGCCACCGCGCCCTTTAGCGATGTCGTGAAATAGCGCAGCAACATATATAAGCCAGGGATGCGGAAAATTTGCCATCAGCTGGCTGCAGAATGGATATTCATGTGCATGCTCAGGAATCGTAAAACGCCGCACATTGCGAAGCACCATCAAGATATGCTGATCGACGGTATAGACATGAAATAAATCATGTTGCATCTGACCGATGATGCGACGGAAAGCGGGCAAATACCTACCGAGTATTGATAGTTGATTCATATGCCGCAGTGCGTGCGTTACCCCTTTAGGTGACTGCAAGATTTGCAAAAAGAGATAACGATTAATAGGCGCGCGGCGAAATTGTGCATTGATCCGTGAACGTTCATGCCAAAGCGCACGCTGAGTACGAGCGGTCATCCCTTTGAGTTCGCCGTGCTGCTCCAACAAAAGGAAAATTTCCAGCATCGATGACGGAACATCTTCGAATATTTTGTCATGTGCGATGTCTATCATTCCGTTCACTTCGTTGAAGCGGACATTCACAGGACGCGAAACACTCGGTTGCGGAAACAGATGGGCTTCAATATTTTGCAGCAAAAGACTGTTTAGCTGCGTGACTGCTTTCGCTGCCCAATAATAACGCTGCATCAAGACTTCACTGGCGCGTCGCGTTGCTGAGGTTGTAAAGCCGAAGGTTTCAGCGACAGAGCTTTGCACATCAAATACGAGCCTGTCTTCACGGCGTTGCGTATGCAAATGAAGTCGTATGCGTATGTCTTTGAAGGCGCGCTCTTTTTGCCCCAGCTGACGTGCTTCGGTAAGCGTGATCAGATCGTTAGCGGCGAGTTCACGCCATGATTGTCCCAAACCTGCGGCCTTAGCTACCCACAGAATCACTTGCAGGTCACGTAATCCACCGGGGCTTTCCTTGCAATTAGGTTCCAGGCTGTATGGGGTGTTTTCATACTTGACGTGACGCTGCCTTAGCTCAAGTATTTTTGCTTGAAAATAAGCACGTGAATCCATCGCTTGTGCAAACCGTTCACGCAGTGTTTCAAATAGTGTTTTGTTTCCGCATAAACGACGAGCCTCGAGCAGGCTGGTTTGTACGGTAATGTCAGCCGAAGACTCGGTCATGCATTCGTCTACAGTGCGTATGCTATGACCAATCTCTAAGCCTAGATCCCACAACATTTGCACCAGTCGCTCTAATTTTTCGCGCAGATTGCTATCCGGTGCTTGCGGCAAAAGAATCAACAGGTCGACATCAGAATAAGGGAATAGTTCGCCGCGACCATAACCTCCCACAGCAATGAGCGTGGTGGAAGCTGGCATTGAAAAATTTTTCCATGCAGTGTTCAGAACCTTATCGGTCGCCAGTCGCATGGCTTTGAGTAGTCGCTCTGGCTTACGATCCTTTTCGTAAGCACTGACGATAAGTTGGCGCTCTTGCTTTAACTGCTCGCGCAGCAAAGTTGCTAGAGCGGCGGTATCAGGCAAGGGCGGCAATGCTGCCGGCATGATGCTCTTTAATAAATGAGGGTGGTGCGGGCATCTCAGGAGAGATCGTCAGCACTTCAAATCCAGTTTCAGTCACCAGCACGGTGTGCTCCCATTGAGCTGAAAGACTGCGATCGCGAGTTTTGATTGTCCAGCCATCACCCATTTCACGGATTTCGCGACGACCTGCATTAATCATGGGCTCGACTGTGAAAATCATACCTGCGCGCAGCTCCGCCAAGGTGCCGGGGCGACCATAGTGAAGTACCTGCGGCTCTTCATGAAAAACTTTACCGATGCCGTGTCCGCAAAATTCACGCACCACAGAAAACCCTGCAGCTTCTGCGTGCTGCTGTATCACATGGCCAATATCACCGAGATGGGCGCCAGGACGAATTTTAGAAATGCCTAGCCACATGCAATCATAGGTAATGTCCCCCAGTCGTTTGGCAAGGATAGATGGCTCGCCGACATAAAACATGCGACTGGTATCGCCGTGATAACCATTTTTGATAACGGTGATATCGAGGTTAACCGCATCACCATTTTTTAATACCTTGTCGCCTGGAATACCATGGCAGACCACATCGTTGATCGATGTGCAGATAGATTTTGGGTAAGGCGTGTAACCCGGCGGGCAGTAATTAAGCGGTGCGGGGACAGATTGTTGAATGTCAACCATGTAGTCATGGCAGAGCTTGTCTAATTCACCGGTGCTGATTCCGGGGCGTACGTGTGGTGCGATGAAATCGAGAACTTCAGCCGCTAGCTTGCCAGCGATGCGCATGCCCTCGATATCTTCAGCAGTTTTGATGGAAATTGAACCCATGAGTTGATGTCAGCTACGGCGTGATGTGCGCCAAATGATTCATAGAAGGCAAAATTATAGTCGAGCCACGTCTTTGGCGGGCCTTAGCTCGCTATGTTGTTAAAAATGCCGGAATTCGTTTACAATTGTGGGTTAGCTTTGACTGAATCAGCAACTTTGGCTGTTCAAGCGGATTAAAAGCTAAATACGTTATCTTTTTTATAAAACACGAGCCTGTATCGTCAAGGGTGCCCGCGGTAGTTGCTAAGGGTTACTGATCAGGCTCCAGACCCAACCCTGGAGAGTCTTACATGTCAGTTACCATGCGTGAAATGCTGGAAGCCGGTGTCCATTTCGGTCACCAAACTCGCTTCTGGAACCCAAAGATGGCCCCGTTCATATTCGGTCATCGCAACAAAATTCATATCGTCAATCTGGAAAAGACCATGCTTCATTTCCAGGAGGCGACCAAATACATACGTCAGCTATCCGCTAACCGCGGAACTGTTCTCATGGTGGGTACCAAGCGTCAGGCACGCGACATTATCGCGGCTGAAGCTCAGCGCGCAGGTGTTCCTTTCGTTGACCAGCGCTGGCTAGGCGGTACGTTGACCAACTTCAAAACCATCAAAACATCAATCAAGCGTCTGAAAGAAATGGTAGCTGCGGTTGCTGATGGTTCAGTTGAAAAAATGGCGAAGAAAGAAGCGCTGTTGTTTCATCGTGAATTAGAAAAGCTCAACAAAGCTATCGGCGGCATCAAAGATATGAACGGTGTACCAGATGCGATTTTTGTGATTGACGTTGGCTATCACAAGGGCGCCATCACAGAAGCCGCAAAGTTGGGTATTCCAATCATTGGTATCGTTGATACCAATCACTCGCCAGCGGGTGTGACCTATGTCATCCCAGGTAATGATGACTCATCCAAAGCGATTACTTTGTATGCACGCGGCGTTGCCGATGCAATTCTTGAAGGCCGTTCCAACGCTGTGAATGACATCGTTGAAGCCGTTAAGGGTGGTGCGGATGAATTTGTCGAGGTTAGCGGACAAGCTTAATAAGCCCGTCTGCCAGTCC
>Ga0214919_10003688_pt1 | contig 22906 bp, 27 predicted proteins | sample LL1503_MetaG_FD_177994 | JGI IMG/M metagenome (GOLD analysis project Ga0214919, IMG submission 177994) | Freshwater microbial communities from Lake Lanier, Atlanta, Georgia, United States - LL-1503 | ecosystem: Environmental > Aquatic > Freshwater > Lake | place: USA: Georgia | collected... | reverse complement strand
CAATGTTACGTATGCAACATTACCAGAAGTTGCGGGGAAATATCCTTCTAATGAAGATAAACGATCAAAATCTCCAAGTGTTACGTCTCCCTGGGCTTTTATTATCTTATATGGAACGACTATATTGTCAGGAAGATTTAAAGTAGATAAAGTTATAATTACATTACTACCCTCTACGACTTTTTGTTTATTTGCTGATAGATAATAATTTGGAGGAGGTGTGATTGATGTGTCTTGTATAGATATCGTTCCCGATACTTGCAATGTATATGGAAAATCTGGACTCATTAACAATACAATTGTTTCTCTTCCTTCGGTTAATTTGTCGTCTGCAACTGCAAGTGTAAGATTTGCTTGTGTAGTATTTGGAGTTCCTGTTGCAATAAAAGTTAAAAGTCCTGTAAGACTTCCTGTTGCTAAATCGTCTGCTTGTATACCTAATACTCTATAAGGTACAACTGTGCCTGCCGTTAAATCTTTAGCTCGTACATAAAATGTCGCATAACTTCCTTCAACTATACTAGACGATGCAGATGTTATAGAAAAAGCAACAATCGTATTTGTAGTTGTTCTAGATGTATCATTGATAATAATAGGTAGCGTTTCATCGTTTCCTGTGCTAGTTAATCTCAAATAAAATGTTTCTGCATATTCTGTTTTTAAATCATTTTTAATATCAATTACTATTTTTCCCTGATTATTTCGTATTAAAAAATTACCAGCTAAAGTTGTAGTTGCAGGAAAATCTGCGGCATCTATGCCTGTGCCGTATATGCTAAATGGAATAAGTGTTCCATTTGCAATTCCAACAGTATCCAAAACAATGGTTACATTTGAACCTTCGTTTACTGTGGACGACGATGATGATAAAGTATATGTTGCCATTTAGAAACCCGGATATCTATATCTAATTGATCTTACTGTCGGTACGGATAATACTGTTGCTGTGTGGGAGGTGTTATCTATTGCACTAAAAACATTCCCCGAATAATATGCTCGAATAGTTTTTCCTCGTGTCAATCCGTGCTGATACGGGAAAGTCACTGTAACTGCACCTTTTCGAATATTGTAAGTTCCATTTATTGGAACGGTAGGATATCCCGCATTTACAATAGTATTTGCGGAATAATTTACTCCAGGTTCTATAACATTAATATTTTTTATTGAACCAAATCTATTAACACTTTGAATTTCTGCTTTAGCAATTATTCCAGTTTCATCTGTTATGGTTAGTTGTGTTCCAGGTTGATAACCTAAACCACCGTCTTTAACATCTACCTTACTTATAATAGAATATAATTTTGCATTTATTGTCGTTGTGGTTGTATCTATAAGAGATATTGTTTTTACGGCAATTATATCTTCATTCGGTAAAAAATTACCAGATATACTAGTTGTATCTAAAATTAATTCATATATCTCATATCCTGATAAATTTAATTTTATAACTTTGTTTACTATTGCTTTAGCTCCGGAAGTTTTTCCTAATATCTCAGTATTTTCAAAATCAAAAATATTCTGTCTATCTATATATTTTCGTACTCTAAGAGCATATATCGTTGTCCATTTACCATCCGATGGCTTTAATACTACATCGTATGGATAGAAAAAATCTATAGATTCTTTATATAAAACGTTGAATAACATTCTATAAGATGGCTCTGTTCCTTTTTTACTATAAATCTCTCTTATCTTTTTTACTAATTCTCTATTACTTGTTATATTAGATTTAGTTAAATCTGTGGCGTAGTTTGTAAAAAACTTATTGATTAGATCTTCTGTAGTTTTATCTATATCTGAATATTTAGTTATATCCTGTAATACTTCTTGTGCTTGATTATTTTGTTCTAAAAACTCATAATAAGCTTTTAAAAACTTAACAAACATATCATAATCTGATTGTATAAAATCTGGTAGTTGATCTTCAATTAATATTGATAATTTATTTTGTATTCTCTTAAAAGGATTTTCGGCACCTGGACCAGTATATTTTGTATATATCAATGGGTCTTTATTTTTACCAATATTAGTAAAACTATCTGGCATATAAAATTCGCCAGGAACACTATAAAAATTAATAACTCGATAAATGCCTTTTCCGCCTCTATCTTGATCTGCTTGTATTGCTTCAGTCCTAGTGACATACAAAGGATAGAACCAACCTTCTAGATAACCAGCAAAAGTATCTGGCTTAGATGTGCCATATATTTTTAGGGGTCCTAATAATTCAGTAGGGGCGTAAACTATATCTACCATTTTATACCGATACTGTTACTGTTAAACCTGATGTTCTGCCGGATGAAGAATCTAATGTGCTATCATCTATAACTAATATTAGATCTTTTGTGGAACTAATATCGAGCTCATCCATCTTTGCGTATATTCTTATATCCTTGGTGTTTTCTATAAACCCTGCAGGGTTTAATTCGGGTAAACTTATAATTCCGTTTGTATAATCAATTGTCCCAACAGCAGATGTTAATTTTTTATCGCTATAAAAATCTATTAAATCTATTTCACCTGTTGTTGTGGTAACATACGAATCTTTCAAGTATACTGCTTTTATTTCGCTATTAATATTAGCATAAAATGCTGTAGATTGTATAGTATCTGAAGTTATTTTATTTGCATATTTTATAGTATTAGGACCAGAATAACTATTCACAACATTTATTGTGGGGCTTATTCTTTTTTGCAGTTTAAATGAACTAACGTTACCTATAATAGATTGATCTACAGAATCAATATTTTTTGACAATTTTGAATATACAAAATCTTTATCGAATTTTTGTAATTCTATACTAAAGTATTCATTTATTTTTCCTCGAACTAATATACCTATTTCGTTTTCTGTATATCTAGAATTCTTTGGATCGTATTTTACTTTAGTGTCTAAACCAATATACAAATAATTAGGATCTACAAATTCTGGAATAATTGTCATCATCTTTTTATCTGCCAGAATATCTTGTTTAATTTTATTTTTAAGTTCTGTACTGATAGTAAATCCTGAATAAGGCTTTAGCGATATAATAACTTTTCCATATAATGGCGGAACATTTTCTTCCCCTCCCCAAACTGAAATAGATTCAACTAACGGGTAGTTTGCTTCAATAATTGCTTTATAATCATTCGCAGTTACTGCTCTATTGAATGATGAAAGAAATCTAGGAGCCTTAAATTTAATTTCTTCTATAGTATCTGCAACATCTCCACCTGTGGAATTTGATGATGCTATTATAGTGGATGGTAGTGTTACCCCTCCGACCTGAGTGCCTAATGAGAAAGATTGTTCTATGTCATTTGATACATTACAGTCTGAACCATTACTAACTAAGTATTCTATACGAACCAAATTACCAGAAGATAGTTTTTTACCAAGAACACCATCGCCAAAATAAATTTCATAATATCCCGTTGGATTTTCTTCGAGATAGAATATTCTAGATGCGGCGGAAGCGCCTTCGAGATTATCCGCCAACGTATATGTGGTTGTTGTCAAATCCGCATATGAGTTTTGTACGGTAACTCTTATAGTGGTTGTGTCTATATTTTTATTTGGTATTGTATATTTTTCACCAGGTCCAGATACATCAACTCTATATGTGTAAGAAAGTGGCACACCTTCAACTATTTCTATATCTGTAAATGTATATTGCCCGTTTGTAGGTTTTATTGTTACAGAATCTAAATTTGAAAATGAATATAGTATTCCATTTATAGTTGTAGTGAAGGATGCAAATTTAGGTAGTGTCAGTGTTGCGGGTGCACCGATTGGATTAGAAATTGTAAATGTAACTCTTGCTCTTGCACTTCTATATGATAAAGGAGTATATCCTAGATGTTTAGCAATTGATACTGCGGATTCTCTTTTAACTACAGAATCTAAAAACATTTCATTCGCCACCATATTTGCAAGATATGCATTATAATGAGTATTATATGATAACAAGTCTATAAGTATAGATAAACTAGAAGCATCAAAATCATAATCTTTGAAGATTAGATTGTCGTCTTTGTCTCTATAGTTTGTTAAAAATTGTTTTAAATTTACTTTGATATCATCAAAGTCTAATTCTGCTAATCTGTAATTTGCCATTTATCGTACTCTACTTAGTAAAGTTGTAACCGTTATTGGTGTGTCTGTATTTTTTAAAGAAAACACAATGTTAACATTTAGTGTGTTGATATCATCTGTTTCTATAATACTTAAATCTATTAATCTAACCCTTGGTTCATAACTTTCTATTGCTTGTTGTATTGTTCTTTCCATTGCAATTTTTACTGCAGGGGAAAAATTTTCAAATAGCAAAGAATGAACTTGTGTACCAATTTCTGGGTGAAATGGTCGTTCAAAATTTCTAGTTTGAATTAGATTTTTAAGTGCTGTTTTTACAGCTTCCTCGTCTGTTTTTAGATAAATGTCTTTTGTAAAAGGATTTACTTTAAACGACAAATCTAAATCTACGAATTTTTTAACTTTTTTAATGCTCATACCTGATATTTATTATGCTAGATTTACCAATGTATTATACTTTGATTGATGATTAACAAATGTCTGTACGGGTGCTCGCGTAGATTGTACCAATGTACCATTTTTGGATAAGAATGCTAAATGAATCCAAGCAACCCTAATCTTGGTTGATCCTTCATATAATTCATATTCTAATAGTACTTGTCTATAAGGAACATTTCCGACTATCCAATCTGCAATAGATTTTATTTCACTCAGTTTTCTATTAGGCCAAACCAAGTCTACTGCTGCTCCTATGTTATGGTCGCTACTACTTTCCCCTGAGCGAAACCCGCTACTAATAATTAGATCAGGGTATTTAGCTCGAATTGGTTCTAAACAATTTTCTGCTAATTGTATCATATTGCATACAATATCTTTTTCTTGTAGATTTCTTTGCGCCTGTAATGCTGTTCCATATTTACCAACTAGCATATTACCCAACGTAAAGTTTTTAGATATTTTAAATGATCTAGGGAAACTATTATTAAACTTGTTACATATTTCGCACCCAACTTCGGAAACTTCAACAACCGATCTTGCTGATCTAAACGAGCGTGTCGATGATAAGTCGGATGAAGTTGCCTGCAATAATATATTATTTGAAATATCACCAGATGCTACTCTACTTGCGCTATAATCTGCAGAACCTGTTTCTCCAGAATCAAATAAGAAAGAATCATCATTTAATGCTTTTCGTTGTAGTACAGGAATTTGTGTAGTATTAGGTGTCTTTTTACTTGGTATTTTTAATATACTAAGTGCCAATGCCCCGATACTAGTAGCGCCCATTTTAGATCTAATTGACAGAGCATCTAATAATAAAGATATTCCGCCCTTTATACTTATTTGATATGCCTTACCTGATTGTAATGACAAGTCTTTACTCGCCTTCATAGTAACTGCACCATCCTTGGCATAAAAGTTTATATCTTTGCCTTGCATATTAATTGTACCTTCCGATACAATATCCATTCCTTTTTTTGTAGTTATAATTGCCGATTCTGAAGAAACCGCAACCGACCCTGCGCTTTGAACTAACGTATCACCATGTCCTGTCACTGATACGTCACCTTCTACTTCTATTGTAGCATCGTCTTTAACTAAAATACTAGTCTTGCCTTCAACCGTTAAGCATTGTGCACCTTTGACGTATACAAAATTATTACGATCCATCACCTCATAATTTTCGCCTACGACTTTTCTTACCATTGATCCATTTACATCTATTTCTATATAAGTTCCAGCTTTATGAAATATATGTAAGCGTTCTGCGTTAGGTGTACTATCAATTTCTATTACGTGCCCAGCTTCGGTTTCTATTACTTGATTATATGGATAGTGACCGCCATATCCCGGTTCCGGTTCATCCCAGGTTTGTTCTGTTCTAGCTAACGGTATCTTTTCAATTTTTTTATTTTCTTTTATTTGAAAAGACAAATGTGACCTATCGCCTGTTGCTAATTTGTTTAGATCCGATAACCCTAGGTATTCGTATTTAGGATATTTTTTATTAGGATCTTGGAATCCTCTTATTTTTGCTAAATCTTCATTATTAAGTGAAGATGTTTCAGGCAAAAAATTTCCTGCTTCTTGATATGCTCGTACAAATTCTTTAGAATTTCCACCTAGTGTAGAATTACCTAAGACAAAATAATCTTCTGCTTTTTCCCCTGCGGCATTTTTCTTATCAAATTTATCTGCATTTTTAGGGCCCATTACATGTGCAACTGCTAGTAATCCACCCACAACAGGATACTCATCTGTTTCTTTTATCTTACCCAAACGAACTAACGTGTTGTAGTTTGCCTTTGTGTACTCAAACATTGCAGATTCTTGTATAGTGTCACTAGAAAGAAAATTACTTTTCGATCCTATTCCATCTTTATTGACCCATAAAGTATTGTCGTCTAATATACTATTAGTAATTATGCCGCCTAAGGGTCTTTTCACATATCCTAAATCTATTAGTGTTGACGCAGAAAATTGATACTTACCAACATCGCCTGTACTAGAAACATAACTATAACTTCCGCTTGATAGTTTATTTCCCAATGAATCGAATAATTTAGCCAAGTCTTGGGATTTTAAAGGTTTTAAAGAATCTCTTTCATAAACAACCTGGTCTATATTTTGTATTGGGTTGCCCATTTCATCAACAACGACATTTCCTCGTTCATCTTTAAGAACACCTTGCAATACTTGACTTTGTTTCTTTTTAATAGATGCTTCTACACTTGCTGAAGGTTTACCAGCAATAGTACCCATTATAACGGGCTTTTGTCCTTCATCTCCATCTAGAAAGAACCCTACAACCCACGACCCCGTAACTATACCAACCGGAGTTGTTCCCACCCCAGATGTAGCAGCGGAAGTTATAGGTTGCATTGGAAGTGCCCATGGTAAAACATTCGTAGGCAATAACTGAACATCGTCGGTATGCCATCCAAAAATTCTAACACGGCAACGACCTAACTTTTCAGGATCGTCTCTATCTTCAACTACGCCCGACCACCAGATCATGCTCATTCTGTTACTTCCTTACTTGCAAAAGAATCTCTAACAACTGTCATAGTAATATAATGTGTTTTTAAGTTAATTTTGTGATTGATACTTGTTATTAAATAATATCCAGAATATAACATATCATCTCTATAATCATTTTTATCTTCAGATGTCAGTGCTCCCGGAGTTTTTTTCGGCATTTTAATGTTTATGATTGTGCCGGCTTCTATGTCTGTTCTTCCTGGGATAACTACCTCCATAGAAAAATTTTGCAATTCTAGCATATTTGATCGTCTGTTGCCAAAAATATGCTTGGTGCTCGTATCAAAATTATTATCATTCTCATCATATAATTTGGAATGCTTATAATTAATTTCAGTATATGCTTGCGGATTTCTAACTATATCTGCAGAAAATAGAGGAACCGGGTTTTGTTGTACCGAATGCGAATAATTTTTAAAATTTGCACCGTGGTCATAATCCACGTTTTCGTATTTTTTATTATATAGATCGACATCTATCAATCTGTTAGATAAGTACCCCGACATATTATTTTCTAATTGATCATATGTTTTATCTATTCTTAAAGATTTTATAGCAAACATAGATTTACTTCGTTCGTCACTTTTTAGACTATTAATATATGATTGAGAAAATACATATTCTCCTGTAGTTATTGCTTCAGGATTTTCGTAGATGCTATCCATACTTCCAAAATAAAATCCTTTAGTTGTTTCCCAAAATAGAAAATTGGCGGCCTTATTATTTTTTGGTAGAGTTTTACTTGCAATCCAATTTATACATTGCACAGGTGTCCAGCCTGGACTTACAAATTTTATAGTATTATCACTTTCACTTAGTATAGTTATTGGAGATTTTATTTCTGTAGGGATCTCACCTTCTATCGTTACATTTCTGTCTGCTTGTAGATAATCCACAAATATTTGTGTTATAATGTCTTCCGGTTTACCTTCAAAGGATCGATATATCGGATTTGCTAAATCATTAAATTGTTCTATAGAAGAAAAGTTTAATTGATATAACAAGGTGCTACCATCATTTACATAACTTTTATTCTGTAAACCATATAATTTAAATGCTTTAGATATACTATAGTCTATATCTAATCCAGGTGTTTTTATTGTCATTATCAAATATTCATCACCAACGAATGCAAATTCTTGAACTAAGTTTCTGCTATCAGATAATGTTAGTGTCCCGGACAATACAGGATTAAAAATACTTTCATAGATATTCAATTCTGAGAGATAATCTTGTAAATTTACATACTTATTTTGAGCAAAAGATACCAAGGCGAGATTTACTATCTCAACTTCACCGGGTAATTGTAATACATCTTCCATTATTGACTTATTAGTGTTTTATAATTACTTAAAATTTCTTGAACATACTCAGATTTTAATATTTTAATATTACGATAATTTTCATTTTTGATTTCCTCAACCTCATAATTACTAACATAGTCCGTTATGTCAGGAGAGTCTGCATATTCTATAGGTGTGTTTATTGAATTTATATCATTACTTTCAAATAATATTCTTACAGGATCGGTGTGTGTAGATTCTTCTGATAATAAGAAAAATGTTTCTACTTGATATCCTTCTTTATTTTTTGCTCTATTGATTGTAAACGTGTTTTTTTCACCACCATATCTATTAGCAACTGCTTTTAATAAATTTTCTTCGGATACTGGCCATTCAAATCTAGGATCAACTATATCATTAATCATTAATATTAGCCAATGTAAAGATTGAGTGCCGTAAAATCTATAAGATACTTCTTCAGGAGTTTCTCCGTGGAGTACTTCGTATTCTTCGTAATATGCGGAATTTTCTTTATATTCTTTTAAGAATATTACTCGCTTAAATATATCTACAACAACTTGTTCACTGCCATAATCATCTAACGTGTAGGCAATTCTAGGAAAATCTTGAAAAAGATTAGTAGCCATGTTGTTCAATTCCCTCAGATGTCATTTGTTCTAATTCATGGAATGTTAACATCATACCAATTTCTACAGGAGATCCATCCTCAAATGTAGCAAATTGTTCTCCCCCGTAATCCACTTGTAAGTCGGTTAAAGCGCATCTAGCAAATCTGTGAAGGTAATCATTTTCTTTATCTTTATAAAAATATTGTATATCGAATTCAGATGGATATAGATAAAATAACTTTCCTCCTGTCAATTCAGGATGCATATGTATTTTAAATGTTTCTATTATTTTAAATATTGCTTGACTTTCCGCAGCATTTTTAGGAAAAAATCTATATCTAAAATTGAATGCTCTATAATCTACGGATTCAAATAATACTTCTCTAAATGGATTCGTTGTTTCTCGCGTAGATAATTCTCGTAAATTGTTTATAACAGGCATCTTTGCTATTTGAGATAACACCCTTGCCTGAATTTCCGGCTCCATTTGTTTTATTTGGTTTGCTGTTTCTGCAGCTGATCCTTGTATCAATAACCCAGTTATAAATCCCATATCTCTGGTAGTATACTTAGTGCCATATTTTACAGATGGTCTATCCTCCATGTGCAACGTAATAACTTCTTTTAATCTAGATGTTCCCCCAGATTGAAAATTTTGTAATTTTGCTGCATCTAACATTTTAGCAGTTAGTTTTGCTACGCCAGCAACTGCTAACGTCTCTCCAGCTAATCTAGGCAAATCTTTTAATCTAGTACCAAGACCTAATTTTCCAAGAACATAAGCTCCCGCTGCTAAAGTTCCTGCATATTTCTTTGCAGTATTTACTCCTGCATTTATATCAGATTGTCTTAATCTTGAACTCTTATCTTCATTTAAAAGATTAACTCTTTTTTGTTCTTCTTTGCTGACAAGATAATCTTTGTTCTTTGGATTATTTGCCCCACTTCTGCTTTTATCTCTAACGTTAATATAAAATGCAACATAATGCTGTAGATCAGGTTTCGTTCGCAATCCCTGAGGATACTCTTTTGCACCAACATTATAATTATTCTTAAGATTCTGATTTTTATACTTAGCGTCGTACTTCTTACGCTTTTCGGAAACGTAATCAGAAGATGGAGTAAATTGATTTTGTGGCATATATTTTCTGATAAATATTGTTGGATCATAATTATTTATAGCAAATGACGTACACCAAAACCTACAAGGGAAAATTTAAAACCAAAAATCCATTGAAATACAAGGGCGATATCACTAATATTGTTTATCGTTCATTGTGGGAACTACGGTTTATGAAGTGGTGTGACCAAAATCCCGCGGTACAAGAATGGGGATCTGAGACTATTATAGTCCCATACATTTCCCCACTTGATAGAAAAGTGCATAGGTATTTTGTAGATTTCTATATTAAAATTAAAAACAAGCACGGAATAGTGCAAAAATATCTAGTAGAGATTAAGCCCGAGAGATTCACGAAACCGCCCGTTATCCCAGAAAGAAAAACTAAAAGATTTATGGATGAGGTATTCCAGTGGGGCGTAAATGAAGCTAAATGGAAAGCAGCTTTTGAATTTTGTAAAGATAGAAATATGACTTTTATGATATTAACCGAAAAAGACCTAGGACTAATCAATGGCTGAAAATATATTCAAAGCAGTTAGTATGAAAAAGGGCGATGCCCAAAAATCATATACCTGGTATAGAGCACAGGTTAGAAATTTGGGATCAGGTGTTTCTGGATTAAATTTACTTAGAAGCGAAACATTATCATCTAGAATAATTCCTGGAGAAATGTATCTATTCATGTATGACCCAAAACATAAAGACACATTACCTTACTATGATACTATGCCCCTAGTGTTACCCTTTAGGCAATTACCAGATGGGTTCTTAGGTATCAATTTACATTATCTTCCATATCTAGCTAGATTCAATATACTAGGCGAACTTAGTAAATTAGCAACTGATAAAAATATGGATGAGAATACAAGAATAAAAATATCTTGGCAAATATTAAATAGTTCTACAAGTTATACTATGGCAACAGCATGTGTAAAACACTATTTAAAGAATCATATTAGAACTAGATTTTTAAAAATAGATATGCGAGATTGGGTCACGGCAGCAATGTTACCTGTAGAAAATTTCAAGAAAGCCAAAAAAGAAACTGTTTGGCAAGATACAAAAAACAAATATGGATATTAAATGTCAACATTTTCACTAAAGCAATTTCATACGCAGGTCAGAAGAACTGGTCTTGCGAAACAAAATAGGTTTGAAATTGAATTCCCAGTGCCTCAGCTATTACAAAAGCGAGGAATATTTCAGGGAAGAGTAGTTAATTTATTTTGCGAGTCTACGAGCCTGCCACCGCAAAGTATAAATATAAAACAACAAAGAATATATGGTCCAGCATATCAAAGACCATTTTCATCTGACTACGGCGGCGACGGAATCAGTATGACATTTTTGCTAGATCAACCAATGGATATAAAGGCATTCTTTGATGCTTGGTTAAGTATTATTGTTGATCCTGTACAATATTATGTCCATTATCAAGACGATTATGTTGTGCCAATAAAAATAAAACAATTAAATGAAAAAGATCAGGTCACCTATACTGCACAAATAATAGATGCCTTTCCTAGAAATTATTCTATGTTAGAAGTAAATAACACTTCAACAAATTCTGTTCACAAAATAAATGTAATGTTTGCTTATAGAAAATGGAATCCTATTCATCGTTCTATAAATGCTTTAAGTAAATATGCGGTTAACCCTTAATAAGGAAATTTGAATATGTCATTGCCAAAATTAGATACCCCTTCGTATGAATTGATTTTACCTTCAACCGGAGAAAAAATTAAATATAGACCATTTTTAGTAAAAGAATATAAAATTCTTTTAACAGCATTGGAATCTGATGGTGAGGAAATACATCGTATAATTACAGACTTAGTAGATGTTTGTACTTATAAGAAACTTAAAATAGACGAACTACCAAATTTTGATATTGAATATTTGTTTTTAAATTTAAGAGCAAAATCAGTAGGAGAAACTACAAGCCTTACCCTTCAATGTAATAATTGCGAAAACAAAATTACATTTGATTTAGATATCACAAAGGCTGAGATTAAAAAAGATCCAGACCATACGTCAAAGATATTGATATCAGAAAATATTGGATTAGAAATGCGATATCCAAAGTTTGATGAAATGATTAACATCTATCAAAATTTTAAATCTGAAAGCGTAGTAGAATTATTGTGCAATTGTATTAAGAATGTTTATACCGATGAACAATTATACGATAGTTATACGAAAGAAGAATTAATAGAATTTGTTAACTCTTTCTCAAAATCTCAATTTGAACTATTGGAAAAATTCTTTTTAACTATGCCGAAAGTAGTACAGCATGTTGAACAAGAATGTCCAGCGTGTAAAGCCCACAATGAATTGAATTTAGAGGGCCTTCAAAATTTTTTCGTCTAACTCTTTCACACGAGGGACTCCTTAACTTTTATCAGCTTAATTTCACATTAATGAATCAGCATGGGTATTCATTATATGATATAGAAAATATGCTACCGTGGGAAAGAGATATTTACGTTCAAATGTTAATTAATTATGTCAACGAACAAAACGAAAAATTAAAAGCAAAGCAACAAGCGAGTAAATAAAAATGGCATTACCCCAAAATCCATTAAGCAATAGTGACAGAGCAGTATTTGACACATTGAATGCGCAGAACGACAATCTAAAAGCGCAAACAAAAGTCTTACATAAATTATCAGACAGTATTGCCGACCAACGTAAAGAATTTTCAGAACTTCGAAAATCTTTTAGAGAATCTCAGAAAGAATTCTTTGCTGGTAATGATAAGGGAATGTCTGAAATACGAAAATATTTTGAGAAGTATAAAGCTGCTCCAAGCGGAGATTCTAGGATACGGGATAAAGACCAATCCACCGGATTTTTTAAAAATGCTTTAAATAAATTATTTGGACCATCTAAATATCAACAAAAGACAATAGATGAAATAACAAGACTGCGCGAAATAACCGAACTACAAGCATTAGATATTAACTTTATAAAAAGACAAAATGAAGATGGCCCTCGCGCGCGAGAAAGAGAACTATTAGCTCAGGCGATCGCGGATAAAATAAATGCAGGCACCTCAAATAATAGCGGAGAAAGTGGTCCAGGATTATTTGGAACAATAGGAAGACTATCTGCAGGACTACTAGTAGGCCTTGGTTCAATCGTCGGAACCTTAGCATCCACATTAGTGTCCGCATTAGGCCGACTGTGGTCTGTTCTTATGGATATTTTAGGAGCAGTCGGCGGAGCATTTAGCGGTCGAGGACCTACTGCTACACCAAGTAAGACAGGTATTCCTCCAATGGAAGAGCCTACTAAAACACCGCCCACAAATTCAAACCAACAAAGATTGCCAGGAAAAGAAATTCCAAAATTAGAAGGACCCAGAGCGCCCATTGATATGGGAGAATTAAAACAGAACAAAACTGGAGTATATGTGCCAGAAGGTGTTGCTGGGCAGGGTATTAAATTTGGAATATTACAAGCATTGAAAAAATTTGGACCTTATGGACTAGCTGCTGGTACTGTTCTAGGTGAACTATTGGGCGAAAAGTCTGCGCCACCTCCAGAACAAAATGATCCAGAAAACCCAATGCAAAAATTAGATAAGATGCTGGAAGATACTTGGTTAGGAAAAGCTTGGAACTCTACAAAAAATAAAGCGGCAGAATTAAGTTTTAGTGCTACAGAAGGTGAAGCTAATAGAGCAAGAAGAGATTTTGCGGAAAATGATCCTAGAAGACTTGATAAAAAAATTGACGATGTAGAAGCAAATACTGATATGTTTAATGACGCAATTAAACAAGTTGTCAATGGTCTTGTAGGTATGGGCGACGCTTTAGATGATGTTGCTAATCAGGTTATAATCGATTCTCGAAAAATGTTAGCAGACCCCTTAAATAAATTGGGGGAAATAGAACTAGCGGGCGGACAAAAAATAAATCTAATGCCAAATCTAGGTGATGCTGCATTTGACGTATTAAAAGAAAGCTACGATGATAGTAAGGCAATGACTAAAGCATTGGCAGAAGGTGCAGGCACAGTTATTAATAATGTATACAATAATATGCAAGAAGGTGGAAAGGGAGCAACATTAGTTCCATTATCCGCAAGTTCTATTGCAACAACAACCTCAATGTCTGCATATTTAAGAATGCGAGGATTCCGTTAAAAAGCCCGCACAAGGCGGGCCTAAAACTGAACCTGACGAGTTAGTTTTTAATCTTCTGCTAATTTAGCAAAATAAGATAATGAATCATCGTCATCATCAAAGTCTACTTCCTTAGCTGGCGCTTTAACAGGCGCCTTTTCTGTCTTTGGTGTGAATGATGGCTTCGAAGTATAGCCTTCGTCCAAGTCAACATCTGCTGCAGGTTTTACTGCTGCTGTAGATGCACCATTCAAGCCCATAACCATTTCGAATTTCTTCTTCAATTCGTCATATGACTTAAAGTGCTTTTCATCCAAGAACTGTGTCAAGGAATGTTGCTTGTTCCAGATACCTTCTACGATATCATCATCTTCCGAGATTGGCCCAGGTGTGTCAAACTCTGACTTATCGTAATTACGATAACCCTCAACATTACGAATCTTGAGTTTAAAGTTTGCACCTGTGTCAAAGTCAAATACGTTGACAGGCTTTTCATCTTGGAATTGTGGTTCAGCCATATCCTTAATCTTATCAAAGATCTTTTTACCAAACTTATAAAGTCTAACTTGACCTTCGTTTTCGGGATGTGCAGGATCCTTAACAATGAGAATGTTCGTAGTATAACTTAGCTTGCGCTTTTGTTTACGAGCAATTTCTTTACTTGCCTCAGAACCAGAGTTCCATAGTTCTGTATTGTGCTCAGAAACAGGATCTGCTTTGCCTAGTGTTGTTAGAGAATTTTCGATATACCATTTTCCGCTTGGACCTTGGAATCCATGATTCCAAATCCTTACCCATGGTAAGTCTTCCCCTTTAGGTGTAGGTAAGAATCTGATAACAGCATAGCCGTTACCTGCTTTGTCTACTTCTGGTTGCCAGAAGCGATCATCAGCACCTCTAGATTCTCCTTGGGGGTTAGAGATCTTTTCGACCTCTTTCATTAGAGATTCAAATCCGCCGCGGGATTTTCTTAGATCAGCGAGTGAATTGATAGCCATAATATTTCCTTTCGTATTTACGGTGTATGTTTATTGTATTAACGCTGTTTGAATTTACCATTACCAAATGTCAAATAATCATAATCAAAATCATCAATATCATCATCTGCTTTTTTAGATGATGCTATATTATATATAATCTTTCGATGCTTGTCTATAGCATTTTTACGCTTTATATTTTTAAGTTTACCTTCTCGATCACTGTCATATAAATCGGGATTAAAATTTCTTTTCTTGATACTCATGTTAAAAGCTTAAGGCTCCTTATACCTCACAGTTAAACTCTATCGTCCTCATCCTAGCTAGAACGAACTACTATATATGGCCAAGTTGAAATTTTCTTAGTAACTTCTGCTTGATTGTATGCCAATTTCATTAGATATCTTTGGGTTTCTTTCAATGACTCTATTGTGTGTTGTAACATTTCTCTAGTAGACTCTAATTCTTGTTCAAGTTGTTTTATCTTCTGAGAGCTTATGTCCAACTCTTCTTCTAAATATTGCATCGAATTTTTCCCTATCAAAGCGTAAAAACGGTTTATACTTTCGCATAAGCCTAGATATGTCTGGCCAGATAATTTTGTCCGATATATTCGAATCAAAGTTATCTAGAAACGGGTCAAGCTTTTCTAAAATAACTAAAGTCTCAAGACTGATTGTTTTTCTTAAAAATGCTTTTATTATATATGGATGCTGGGATTTTGTGATTTTAAAGGAATCGTGAAAAGTCATGTTATCTTTATCAAGCTCTTCTAACAATCTATCTAAATCGTTAGTAAACATATAACCAAGACTTTCTATTCTCTTCTTCCATTCTAAATATCGCTCACCTGCTTCTGCATCAAACATCCCACCCCAGCGATCTCCGGATATAAAATTTGCAACTAGAAAATTTGCAACTTCTTCATCCGAATATGTCTTTGATACTTTTCGTATAGAAAAGATATCTTTTCTTTTAGCAAATGCTTGTCGGCTTGCTCTTACTCTTCCCTTTTGTGCAATAACATCATAGTTTTCTGTAGTAAAATGCAACTTCAATGCGAGATACATCTTATATACTGAATATTCATCCATGGTCACAGTGGTAACTTTCCTCTAGGTTTCAAATAGTTTTGATCTTCAGCTTCAATTTGAACTTTATCTTTTAGAGACTGATTAATCAATTTAGAAATAGATTCAATATCAATATCGACTTCTGTACAGTATTGTATAATTGCATCCATATATCCTATTTTTTCTCGAAATACTCTTTCTTCGATATGTAAGGAAAACTCATTAGGTGATCTAAATTTTTTAGTAATTATTAAACTGTCTGTTAGTATATAGTTAATTTCTTCGTTCATATTTTTTCTGGAAAAAGAACATCATCCATAAATTTCATAAACACTTGTTTTTCTATTCCGAAGTTAATCATCATAGCAGGTGTATGTGGATTTTGCTTTTGATTCCTACAATAATTGTTTTGTGCTTCAAAATGGTGTGTCCATTTATCTACTGTTCCTATATTATATAGGTAATAGTCAAGATTGTCAATAACTGTTTGTACTAGTTGATCTAATTCTTCTTGAGTTTGTATATTGCCAGCAGCAACCATATTTGGGCTAAAAATTGCCTTTGCCCAAGGAGGTAATTCTCTTGGCTTATTCCATTCAACCCTTGACATTTTATCTTGATACCAATCATATAGATAAGAATTACCTACATATGAAAAATCATGAAATGCGCCTGTAATTTTATTCTTACCACATACTACATCAAAGCCAAATATAGGATCGGGTGAATCATAGTGAGGAAATATACACATATGCATAACCCACATTTTATGATTCTTTGTTGCATCTACAATTTCAATATGAGCGCGTCTAAAATTGGAAGATGTCCACAAATAATTCTTCCAAGTAAAATCATCTGTAATATGCTCATATTCTGGAGCAAGTTGTTCTGTTTCGTATCCATCGAACTTACGAATAATAGTATCTGCAAGTTCTTCTACTTGAGGCCATACATTAATCATTGTATTCTTTTACCATTTCTATATTATGTTTAAACGCTACAATAGCTTCATCTGCAAGAGATACATCAACCTTTGATCTTACTAATCCTATTAGTTTAGGAACATCTTCAAATTTATACATGTGTCCGTTACCAGGAGTCAGCTTAGCTAACATCTGTCCTCCAAACAAGTCTCCCATGTGTCTAACATAGATATGTGCAAGTAATTTTTTAGGATCATCTTTGATAGATGTTATGTAGTTCATATACTTTACCGTGGATGCATTTAAAGTATGTTGCCATTTAGAATCGCCTACAAGTTCTGTCCAATCTAATTCCGCCGCCTTTGCCCGTTTAAGATCTTCCATTCCATAAAATATAAAATGATCGTCTCCGTACGATTCTAATATAGCATATAGATTCATAAGTTGATATACATAACTAGTATATTTGCTCTTATCTACATTACCGGCAAAAATAGATTTAATAAATGGTTGGTTTTCTGCTTCGGCATGTACTTCGGCAGTTAATTCTTTTAATGTACTCACATTGATCCTCTCGATGTTGCTGCTGTTCCTAGATATGGGCGTCTATCCCATTTATAATCGCGATAATTACCATTCTTGTCTACATAGTGTAAAAACGCTTGTGTCTGTCTCTGTCCTTCATAGGCATCTCGCCAATGGTTTAAAGTGTCACCTTTATAAACAATAAGATCACCTGGCCACAACTTGATTGCTTTTTTCTCACCGTTCAATGTCTCAAACCAAATTTCCCAAGGTTCTTTATCTATAGAAATATTAACGGTTGCTGAAAATTGACAACTTGGGCGATCTTTGTGTATTGCCATTGTTGCACCATTGTAATATATCCTAGCATATGTATATGTTGGATATAACTTCTTATCTGTTATCTCTTCCATTAGAGGTTGAAGTTGCAATGATAGTGCTTCAAAACATAGAGCAGAGTAAAATGCAAAACTATTTGTTACTTGCGAATCCCCAAACATGAATTTATTTTCTTCACTTTGCCCACCTTGCATATACTGCAATTTTCTAATTAATTCAAATTCAATATCCATATGTTGAAGTTGTTCTGCAGGTACAGCACCTCTTACAACTTGATATAGATCGGTGTGAAAATTTGCTTCATCTGATACAGCGAATTCTCCAAGACCGTTTACGTCTGCAAATACATAATTTTCTTCTGCGGTTGCTTGTGTCACATCGTTCCTTTATTTTTTAATTTTTCTAACAGAAATCCTAGAAAATCATATTTGTGGAATCTCATATTTCCAGGATACTCGTGATGATTCTTGTGCCATGCTTCTCCGCCTACAAATAAACTAACTAACGGTTTGTTGCTAGGAACATCTTTGCTCCACGCATGTGTCCATGTATTAACAAACCCCTCAAGGTGAAACACTATAGCAATAGGAGCCCAAAAAATAGCAAGCGCGATATTAAACGGTAGTAATATTAACGATCCGATCAATAATGGTACATAAATCCAGTAATAGTATTTGTGCCATGTTGCATGCCATGTTTTAAATAAATTTGCAACTGATCTTGAATCAATTTTGCTAAATGCGTAACCAAATATCTGTATGTACCAAACTCCCATCGCTTTCGGGCTATGTGGATCTTTTTCTGTTCCATAGTATCTATGATGTTGTCGATGTGTTGCTGCCCAACTGAGCGCGCTACCTTGTAGACTGAGTCCTCCTAGAAATAACCCTATAAATTCTAACCATTTAGGTAATACTACAGCATTATGGCTTATTGATCTATGATAGGTCATACTAATTCCAATAATTGAAATAAGATAATGCATAAACAATGAAATTAATAACATTTCCCATTGCATTGTCGCTACAAGATAAAATAGTGCAGCGTGGCCTAGAACGATCCACATGAATCCATAAACCCTATTGAAACTTACATCTTGAAATCTATTCACTTTTTAATCGCCCTAATAACTAATGAAGGAATATCCCATTCCCACCACTTTTCCCAATTACTCCATTCGTAAGGTTTAGCATGATGGTTATTATGCCAGCCTTCCCCCATAGTAATTAAATTTGCAATCCAACTGTTGCGAGATTGATCATGTTTTAAATCGTAGGTTTTATATCCATGTCTATGAGCAATTACTATAATTGAACTAGAGCTATGTAAACATAGACATGCAGGTATACAATAAACAAATATAATAAACCATGGATCTATCAATGCAAGCAAACTGCAATATGATACCAAAATTGCTAAATACTTATTGTGTAAGAATTTTTGAAATTTGTCTTTTCTAAACTCTCTTATAAGTTTTAAGTCTAATTGTTTAATATCCCAAGCGCCAAACCATGCTCGTATATTACCTATCAAGTATGGACTATGTGGGTCGCCCGGTCTTTCGCATATTCTGTGATGTTGTCGGTGTATTGCAGTCCATGCCATTGGACTACCGACAGTTGTAATAACCCCAATCAAACTCAATAATTGTTCAATGGGTTTGTAGGTCTTAAAACTTCTATGGCTAAGTAACCTATGATATCCTACATTTATACCAAGAATGCCAGTAATCCAATACACAATCAATGATATGTATAGATAGTAATATTGTTCTGAAAAAAATGCAAAACATACGCCAACTATAAACAGGATGTGGTTTATAATTTGTAATCCTCGAACTTCTTGATTGTGTGTCATATGCTTATGTATTTACTTTTATTAGTCTGATAATACAACTAGTGAGATCTATTTCCCACCACTTAAGACCTTGCTTCCAATCCTTGGCGTTAGCATGATGATTATTATGCCAACTTTCGCCAAACGTAATCAAGCTCATTAGGATATTATTGTGTGATTCATCTGTTGTATCAAAGTTTTTGTATCCGTACATGTGACAAACAATGTTGTTAATTAATAATAGATATAAAGCAATTAAACTGGGAATAGACCATGCAAAAATTACCAACCAAGGATTGATAATTGCAAGTAGTATACAATATAACGCTATAGGTAAAAAATAATATTCCTGTAAAAACATAACATTTTTGTTTCTTAACAATCTTCTAGCACCAGTTGTTTGATGTTTAATTGGTTCAAACCTAGTCATTAAAAAGTCCCATAATGATAATCTGTGGGGACTGTATGGGTCGCCTTCTTTGTCTGCATAAGCATGATGATTAATATGTGATATTGCCCAACCCAGCGGGCTACCTAATAAACATAAACACCCAATAGTTAATAATATTTTCTCAATTATAGGGTATGTTTGAAAACTTTGATGTGTTATATATCTATGGTAACCAATGTTAATACCAAATACACAGAATAGAAATCCCATAGATAAACTAATGCCTAAAAGATACCATTGGCTTGTATACACTACCCAACTAATGCCTAGCAGAGTTAGTATATGATTAACAAGTTGAAGATTTCTTATCTTGGTAGCTTGACTCATTTTTTAATTAATCTAATGATCCAACTGGGCGGATCTATTTCCCACCATTGTTCTCCCTGTTTCCATTGGTATGGTTTAGCATGATGGTTATTATGCCAACCCTCACCCAAGCTCATTAGATGAGCAATCCAACTATTTCTAGATTCATCATTAAGTTTATATGTTTTATATCCATGATAATGTGCAATTACTATTATTGCGCTTGTACTGTGAAGACATAGACATGCAGGTATACTATATAAAAATATTGCAAACAAAGGATTTATAGCAACAAGTAATGCAACCACCGATACTATTATTCCTAAATAATACTTATGAAGAAACTTTTGATACTTATTGCCGAGCATGTCTCGTATAAGTTTAGGTTCCAAATGAGTGACATTCCATCTACCTATCCACGTATTAAACTTACCTGCGATGTACGGGCTATGAGGATCATTAGTTGTTTCCGCCGCTCGATGATGCTGACGATGTACAGCAACCCATGCCATTGGTGATCCTATAGTTGTTAGTACGCCAATAAAGGATAATATTTTTTCTATAATGGTGTATGTTTTAAAACTATGATGGCTTAGTAACCTATGATATCCTACATTAACACCTAATATACCAATTACTGTATAAGTAAGTAAACTGTATAACAGCCAATAATATTCTGATGTTATGAATACGTAGATAAGCCCCATAATCAAAGCGATATGATTGAGTATCTGTAAGGATCTAACTATTCTATTGTGATTCATTTTTAATTACACGTCATGTAAGGTCGTAAGGTTTCGCCCCATTCGTCTGCATCAAAATCTAAGACAAAAATACTACGGTCTTCGTTTGTATTATTGAATCCGTAGTGTTCTTTTTTAATATCAAATGCAAACAACTTGCCAGGTTCCCAACGATGGATTTTACCATCAACGCAAAATCCTAGATCGCCCTCAGGTATAACCATTGGGAAATGTAATATTATTTTATTGCCCCAATCGTGATGGGAATGTATTGGTGTTTGCGAATGAGCTTTCAATATTAACCAACCCGTCGCTCTGTGAGTAGGTCCTTTTTCGACTAAAGCAGTTGTTAACGGATACCACTTTTGATATATTGACCATGGTTTATAATCCCACCATAAAGAAACCGCCCGCCAATCTTGTAAAGGCGTGGATTCGGCATCATAACCTGGTATCGCTATAGTTCTCTTGCCTATATTCTTTAAATATTCATCTAAAATATTTTCAAAATTATCTTCAAGCCGTTTTATAAAATCTAGTTGCTCTTGCTTAGTCATACATAAGAAATTTAACTATTGTTTTTCCAATACTTAGAAGAATCTAATTTTTTCCAATGATCCTCATTTTTAATATTACAAAAGTTTTTGATAAGATACCATGCCATACCGAAATATCCCATGATTTGAAATCTTCGACTATCTTGCCCAAAATAATGATTCATCAGTTTAAATTTTTTAATATTATACTGTTTGGATAAAAAGAAGTCTTCGCTGGTTCCATACTTTTCAGCAAATCCTCCGTACTCTTCAAACTTGTCTCTTCGAGTTAACATGAATGCACCGACAGCAAACGGTGAAAAATATTTCATGATGTTGTTGATAATGTTAAAAATTGTAAAACCAATCTTTGCTCGAACATCATTATCATAGCATTTGATATTTAATCCGATTAGATCTAGATTTTTAGATTCCATCTCAGCCACTGCATCACGAATAGTATTAACATTAAAGAAACGAACATCCGCATCGATGAACAAAATGTATGGGGTTGTTACTAGTTTCGCTCCATTGTTCTTAGCAATAGAAACTGGACCACCTTCAATAACCTCAACATTCAGTTCACCCTTCATTGTTTGAATAACCCATCGTGTATTGTCCGTAGAACAATCGGCAATGATAATTCTAGTGTCGCCTATTGATTGCCGGCGTAGGTGCATTAATAAATGTGCAATGTATGTTTCTTCGTTTTTACAAGGAACTACGATTGTGATTTTATCACTTAATTGCATGAGTATTTTTGTGGTTGGTGGATTTTCTTAAAATCTTAAACCATAAGGTTTTTTCTTTTTGTATATCATGTTTCAAAATTGCTTGATACATTTTCAATATTAATTTTTTTACTTTCATCGTCTTTCTCCCTAGTCCATGTTACTATTTCCCATCGACCATTGTGATGTTCTACAAGGGCTGTGCAACTCTCTACCCAATCGCCGTCATTCATATAAATGAC
>Ga0214919_10003687_pt1 | contig 22918 bp, 18 predicted proteins | sample LL1503_MetaG_FD_177994 | JGI IMG/M metagenome (GOLD analysis project Ga0214919, IMG submission 177994) | Freshwater microbial communities from Lake Lanier, Atlanta, Georgia, United States - LL-1503 | ecosystem: Environmental > Aquatic > Freshwater > Lake | place: USA: Georgia | collected... | reverse complement strand
ATTAATAATTTTCTTTAAATTCATAGTTCAATACAACTAGAGAAAAAAATAGCATTATGTCCAATTTTCAAGTAAAAGTTTCGCCTAAAAATTATGACGCAGTCATTGTTGGTTCAGGCGCAGGAGGCGGAATGTCAGCCTATGTTTTAGCAAAGGCTGGTCTTAAAGTTTGTTTGTTAGAAGCTGGTCCTGAATTTGATCCAGCTAAAAACTCATCACAACTAAAAAATCCATGGGAATCACCGCGTCGTGGTGCCAGTACCAAAATGCGTCCATTTGGCGATTTTGATGCTTCCTATTGGGGTTGGGAAATAGATGGCGAACCATATACGCAAACGCCAGGTAGTGATAAATTTGAGTGGTGGAGAGCTAGAATGGTGGGGGGTCGTACCAACCATTGGGGTCGTATTTCATTGCGATTTGGGCCCAAAGATTTTAAAAGAAGAAGTATTGACGGCTTAGGCGACGATTGGCCAATAGGTTATGAGGACATCAAACCTTATTATGATAAAATTGATAAATTAATTGGCGTATACGGAACGAATGAAGGGTTACCAAATGATCCAGATGGTATTTTTTTACCGCCGCCAAAACCAAGGTTGCATGAGTTGATGTTTAAAAAAGCAGCAACAGGAATTAACATTCCAGTGATTCCTTCCCGTTTATCTATTTTAACTAAAAAAATAAATGATGATCGTGGAGTTTGTTTTTACTGCGGTCAATGTAATCGTTCCTGTAAAGTGTACGGTGATTTTTCTTCTTCTTCAGTTTTAGTTCGACCAGCACTATTAACAGGTAATGTGGATTTAATTACTGGAGCTATGGCGCGTGAAGTTATAACGGACAGAGAAGGTAAAGCAGTTGGCATTTCTTATGTCAACAAAGCCGACAGACAGGAGTATCAAATTAATGCAAAAATAGTTGTGTTAGGTGCAAGTACTTGTGAAACTGCGCGTTTATTATTAAATTCAAAATCATCCAAACATCCAAATGGTTTGGCTAATAGTTCAGGCGTTGTAGGACATTATTTACATGATTCAACCGGGGCTGCTTTAGGTGGCGTTATTCCAAGTTTGTTTGGTCGTAAGCGTTATAACGAAGATGGTGTAGGTGGTATGCACGTGTATACACCTTGGTGGTTGGATAATAAAAAATTAAATTTTCCTAGAGGATACCATATTGAATACTGGGGTGGTATGAGCCAGCCAGGTTACGGATTTGGCATGGGCCAACAAGGATTGAATGGTAAGTTTCAAGTCAATGGTAGAACCAAGGAAGCTGGCGGATATGGCGAATCATTAAAAGAGGATGTACGCTTTTTTTATGGTGCGAGTGTAGGTATGGGCGGAAGAGGTGAAGCGGTGCCAAGGTTTGAAAATCATTGTAAAATTGATCCGGATGTAGTGGACAAATATGGTATTCCTGTATTAAAGTTTGATTGTAAAAATTCAGAATACGAAGTACAACAAGCAAAACATATGAAGGAAACCTTCCGTGAAATTATGCATGAAATGGGCGCGGTAATTACTTGGGGTGATCAAGATGATGCAAGTAATAAATATGGATTATCAAATCCAGGTAATATTATTCATGAAGCTGGAACAGTTCGTATGGGTAGTGATAAAAAAACATCTGCATTAAATGCATTTGGACAAGCCCATGATTGTAAAAATTTATTCTGTGTAGATGGTTCAGTATTTACCTCACAAGCAGATAAAAATATTACATGGACCATTTTGGCATTGTCAATGCGTACTTCAGAATATATTTTGGATCAGTTACAAAAGAAAAATTTATAATTAAATAAAAATATTGATCATGGATAGAAGAGATTCCATTAAAGCGTTGGTGTTAGGCACAGTTTCCGCAGGTGTATTACTTGAGGCTTGCAAAAATACGAATACCACTGTTGCAGAAGTGAACATGGACGATCGTATGCAGGAGGAGAAAGATTACTTAGTAAAAGTAAAAGCACAACCCAATTTTTTTGATGCACAGGAAATGGCTACCATCACTGTACTAGCTGATATTATTATGCCTAAGGATGCGGTAAGTGGCTCAGCGTCAGATGCAAAAGTGCCTGAATTTATTGAGTTTATCGTAAAGGATATGCCTGATCATCAAGTGCCAGTGCGTGGCGGCTTAAGATGGTTGGATTTGCATTGTTATAAGAAACATGAAAAAGCATTTGTTGATTTAACAAAGCCGCAGCAAATAGAAATTGTAGATGAAATTGCGTATCCAAATAAGGCGAAACCAGAAGTAGCACAAGGGGTTAGCTTTTTTAATAAAATGCGCGACTTGGTTACCACCGGATTTTATACTTCTGAAATTGGGGTAAAGGATTTGGGCTATATGGGGAATGTGCCTAACCAATGGAATGGGGTACCTGATGAAGTATTAAAGCAACATGGATTAGCTTATACAGAGAAAGAATTGAAGGAGTGTATCACTTATTAATTCTTCTAATGATTTTAATAAAAACAAAGCCCTTCGAATTTTCGAAGGGCTTTGTTTTTAGTGAGTTTTTTATAAAATATAAGGGCTCGGAATTTATGAAATTTTACTTCCGGCAGCAATCGCTTCACTAGGTTGCACAAAGTATAATTTACCATGGGCATCTTCGGCCATTAAAATCATTCCTTTACTTTCAACACCACGCATTTTGCGAGGCGCTAGGTTTGCCACTACCATTACTTGCTTTCCAATAATGGCAGCTGGGTCAAAATGCATGGCGATACCTGATAAAATGGTTCTTTTTTCCAAACCCAAATCCACTTCTAATTGTAATAATTTATCTGCTTTCTCCACCTTCTTCGCATCAATGATCGTACCTACGCGCAAATCAATTTTACCAAAATCGTCGAAAACAATTTCAGTTTTGAATGCATGGTCATTCGCTTCAGGAGCGCTACTAGCATCAGTGTTAGTGTTGGTATCCATCGTAATTTTTTTTGCTTTTAAATTTGTTTGCAATTGGGTTAATTCTGCTTCAATCTCTTCGTCCTCAATTTTTCTAAATAACAATTCGGGAGGTCGTAAGTTATAACCCACTTTTAATAAATTAAAGTTCCCTGCATTTTCCCAGTCCAACATTTTGTCCACTACTTTCATTAAGTAGCACATTTTTTTAGCAGTAAATGGTAAAAAAGGATTTACCAAAATGGCAAGGTTCGCACATAATTGCAAGCAAGCATGCATACAGTTGTCAATTTTAGCTTGTGCAGTTGGGTCGGTCGCTAAATTTTTAGCCACAATCCAAGGTTCCTTTTTTTGCATGTATTGATTTCCAATACGCGCTAAATTGATCACTTCAAATTGGGCGTCTCTAAATTTATATTGCTCCAGTAATTCAGTAATTTTTGCTTTGCTATCTTTTACACTTTGTAAAATAGCGTTGTCCTCCTCGTCTAATAAATCAGGATGAATGGGGGGTACCTTGCCCTTGCATAATTTATGCATCAATACCCAAGTTCTATTTACAAAATTAGCGAAGATGCTTACTAGTTCACCATTCACCGATTCCTGGAATCCTTTCCATGTAAATTCGCTGTCCTTTGATTCAGGTGCGATAGAAGTTAAATAGAAGCGTAAGCTATCAGCTAATCCTGTGCCACCATTTTCTTTTTTAATCCATTTATTAATGTAGTCATCCATTTCAATACTCCAACCTTTGGAAGTACTCATTTTGTCGCCCTCTAAATTCATGAACTCATTGGCAGGCACATTTTCAGGTAAAATATGACCATGTAATTTTAACATGATTGGGAAAATGATACAATGAAAAACAATATTATCTTTTCCTATGAAGTGGACCAATTTAGTTTCAGTATCATTCCAATAAGGGGTCCAATCTTTTCCATTATCTTTTGCCCATTGCTTAGTAGCGCTGATATAACCGATAGGTGCATCAAACCACACATACAATACTTTACCATCACCACCTGCCACAGGAACTTTCACACCCCAATCTAAATCACGTGTCACCGCCCTAGGCTGTAATCCACCATCAATCCAACTTTTGCATTGACCTACTACTGCAGCACGCCAATCATTCGCATGCTCCTTTAAAATCCATTCGCGTAAAAAATCTTCATGTTTATTTAAAGGCAAATACCAATGCGTGGTTTCTTTTTTTATAGGCGCGTTACCACTTAAAGTACTTACTGGATTAATTAATTCTTCGGGGCTTAAGCTTTTGCCACATTTTTCACACTGGTCTCCATAGGCTTCATGATGTCCGCAATTGGGACAAGTGCCTTTTATATATCTGTCCGCTAAAAAACTATTTGCTGCGGCATCAAAGTATTGCAATGAAGTTTTGGTTTCTAAATCGCCCTTGGCTTCAAGATCTTTAAAAAATGCACTAGCGGTTTCATGATGCAATGCATCGCTGGTGCGATGATAAATATCAAATGCGATTCCTAGATCTTTAAAATTTTGTTCAATGATCGGGTGGTACTTATCAATAATAGCTTGTGCAGTGGTTCCCTCCTTGGTTGCCTGGATGGGGATAGCAGTGCCATGTTCGTCACTTCCACAAACAAAAACCACATCTCTTTTTTGCGCTTTTAAATAACGGACGTAAATATCCGCAGGCAAATACGCGCCTGCTAAATGGCCAATATGCTTCAAACCATTCGCATAGGGAAGGGCTGCGGTAATCAAATATCTTTTTGGCGTGTTCATTGCTGCAAAAGTACTTAATTTGTGTTATGATTCAACCGCCAATCCTCATTCCTGGAGACACTATTGGGATCACATGCCCAGCAGGTTCCATCCCCTTGGAAAAGGTGCAAAATTGCATCCTGACCCTTGAAAAATGGGGGTTTAAGGTAAAATTGGGCAAAACAGTGGGGTCAAAAAAGGACTGTTTCTCGGCTTCAGATGCGGAAAGAGCAGCAGAACTAGAGCAAATGTTGGACGATGCAAATATCAAAGCGGTATTGTGTGCGAGGGGTGGCTATGGCTTAAGTAGAATCATTGATCAAATAAACTTTTCCGGGTTTAATCAAAATCCAAAATGGGTGATCGGCTTTAGTGATATTACTGTTTTGCATGCCGCTATTCAAAAGCAAAATACTATGAGTATTCATGGCCCCATGGCAGCTGCATTTAATAAAGGAGCGGAGGGAGCAATTTATATCCAGTCCTTAAAAAATATTTTGCTTGGCGAAGATGAAGTGATCCAAGTAGCAGCGCATTCATTCAATAAGCAGGGAACGGTCACAGCAAACCTTATTGGAGGTAATTTATGTATGATTGCGCATTTAATAGGATCTAAAAATGCGATGAACACCAAGGGTAAAATTTTATTTATTGAAGATGTGGGCGAAGCGCATTATAATCTAGATCGATTAATTTTACAATGTAAAAATGCTGGGTTATTGGATGATTTAGCAGGCCTGGTTGTTGGTGGGTTTACCGAATTAAAAGATAACGCAGCCGATTTTGGGGCCACTGCCTATGAAATCATTCACGCACATATTTCAAATTTCAATTACCCTGTATGTTTTGATTTTCCTATAAGTCATGCTTTGGAAAACTTTGCAGTTAAGGAAGGAGGTACATACTCATTCGAAGTAACCAAGGACGGGAGCATCTTAAAAACGCGTTAATATTAACGCCTAATACCCATTCAAGCTAAATATTGTATTAAATTTGTGTATATAAATTCGAATACTATGAAAAAGTCAATTTTAAGTTTTTTGATCACTCTATTCATTGGAGGGCAATGGTGTCAAGCGCAGTCTTATATTGCATCTGCCATCGAAAAAACCGATAAGGAGGCCATGCAGTATGAGGTGTTGGGAAAAGTAGGTAGTCATTATTGGATTTTTAAAAATAATGCAGGTGTTTCAACGATTGCACAGTATAATGAGCAGATGCAGATTGTTAAGCAGAACGATTTATCTTTTTTACCAAAAGCATTGAATGGATTAGAGTTTATAACATCCAATGATCAGGTGGTTGTTTTTTATCAATTCCAAGTGAACGCTACCGTATATGCAGCAGTTGCAAAACTAAATGCAGATGGTAAATTAATCGGGGAGCCTAAAATTATGGATACTGCTGATAAAGTAAGGCCAGGTTCAGGCACGAAGGTTTTTAATTTATTGAGAAGTGATGATCACGAAAAAATATTATTGTTCAGCATCAATACCACAAAGGCATCTGCTATTAAAGTAAAAGCACTTTCGCTAAATAAAAATTTCGAGTTACAATCTGAAGCTGAAATTACCGTACAATCTCAAAATAAAAAAAGTGCCTTATCCGATTTTGCATTGGATAATCAAGGCAATTTGTTTTGCTTGCGTAATATCACCCAGACCAATATGGCGCCTGCAGTGAGTTTATTGTATTTGTCCGCTGATGGAAAAGAAGTGATTGAATCTGCGATTGTAAACAATAGTTTGCAATTGGATGATATCAGACTAAAAGTAGATAATGCAAAAGGGCAAGTGATTTTAAACTCCTTTTATGCCACAGAAAAAAAAGGGCATGTGGAAGGCTTGTATTCTTATTTATGGGACATTGCAGCTAAGAAAGAAATATTAACGAATGCAAATCGCTTTACTGATTTTAACAGAGGTGCTGTTTCAAGTAAGCGAAATTTAAAAGATGTTTTTGATACCTACTATTTGGATAAGGTAGCTACGCAAGCAGATGGTAGTTATACAGTGATTGCGGAAGCTGCAGATTCCTATTCAAATCGAAACAACTATTTTTCAAGATGGGATTTTTATTGGGGCGGTGCGTTTTACAATCCATTTATGTTTAATTATTGGAATAGGCCATTTGGTTTTTATCCATGGGCACGTTTTGGTTGGGGTATGGGGCCATGGGGCTTTAATTCCTGGGGTAATCCTTTTATTTGGGGCAATCCGTTTGCCACTTTTGGCTATCCAACAGTTACTTATAATGCTAATAAAATCGCCCTTTTGTCATTTGATGGAACAGGTAATTTGCAATGGATTAAAACAATTGACAAATCTCAAAACGATCAAAATGTGGACCAGTTCATTGGCTATGGCACTATCGAAAATCAGAATGGGGTACATTTTTTATACCATCAAAAACATAAGGGGCAGCATACTTTAGTTTTTAATAGTTTATCAAAGCAAGGGCAATTAGAAAAAGGCGCAGTAGTCATAGCTAATGAGAAAAACTATGAATGGATGCCACGAATGTTGAAGCAAGTGAGTGACAATGAAGCTATTTTACCTTATCAATATAAAAATAGAATTGGTTTCGCAAAAGTTAAATTTAAATAGCACAAAGTGGTTTTTTTATTCAGAGATAAAGCGGACATTAATTTAATTTTTATACTTGTATTAAGTGTAATTCTACATTTTCATCAATGGATTACACCGCCAATTGTTATCGCTAACGAGTCAGATGGCTTGTTGGCTTATTTATTAATACATTATATAAGACCCCTGCCGCCCATCGCATTGGTGCTATTTTTTCAATTGCTCGTAGTTAGTCAAGCAATACGTTTAAATGCTTTGTTGAGTCAATTTAAAATGTTTCAAAACATTACATATTTACCAGCTTTTGCCTATATCATATTAACCGGATTATTTCCTTATTGGGATGAAATTAGTGCAGGATTAATTTCTAATTCATTGGTGATTTGGATACTTATTAAAATTTTTAGATTGTATGATCAAACACAACCCAAAACACTTGAATTTAATATTGGATTAATTGTAGGCGTTTCTATCTTATTATATGAACCTATTGCTATTTTAATTCCGGTTGTTTTATTTGCGCTTGCCATTATTCGACCCTTTAGGTTACCTGAGTGGTTAGTATTATTGATGGGTATTCTACTTCCTTTTTATTTTGTATTTGCATTTGTTTTTTTAACCAATCAGGCGAGTCATTTCACCCAATTTTTACCAAGATTGGATTGGGAAAATCCATTGGTAAAGCCTGAGCTAAATATCATTTTAGCTTTAGGCATCATGGGGGTGCAATTAATAACAGGTTTTTATTTTTGGCAACAACAGCAATCTCGTTTTATCATACAGGTACGTAAATACTGGGGGGTCCTTTTCTTGACCCTATTGGTTTGTTTTTTCCAACCCATTGTTTTTTCCTCTCAAGCTTTATATGCTTCTGCAATCATTTTAACCCCATTGGCCTGTTTTATAAGTTTTGCTTATGCAACCCCAAAAAGGCTATTGATTCCCAACCTTTTATTTTGGTCCGCCGCCTTGGTTATTGTGTATAACCACCTTGCATAAGTGAAGAATTTACCCCAAATTAGCAAGCATAATTTGTTAACTTTGTTCCTTCATTACCTACCTTAAAATATTAATCTTTAGTATATGAAATTTGGTGTTTTAGTATTCCCGGGATCGAATTGTGATAGAGATATGCAAGATGCTTTAGAAAAGGATCTTGGAGCGCCTGTTGAAATGTTATGGCATAAGGACAGCGACTTATCCCATTTTAATACGGAGGATTGCATTGTACTGCCAGGTGGGTTTTCCTACGGTGATTATTTGCGTTGTGGCGCCATTGCGAAATTTAGTCCCATGATGAAATCAGTCATTGAATTTGCAAATAAAGGAGGTAAAGTATTAGGCGTGTGTAACGGATTTCAAATTTTATGTGAAAGTGGGTTATTGCCTGGCGCTTTATTGCAAAATGCCAACCAACAATTTATTTGTAAAAATGTATTTATAAAAACCGACAATAGTGCTGCATTACAAATTCCAATAGCCCATGGGGAAGGAAGATATTTTGCGGATGCGGCTACTTTGGAACATTTGCAAAAAAATAATCAAATTTTATTCAAATATTGTGATGCTGATGGAAATATTGGAGGTACAGCTAACCCTAATGGATCCACTTTAGATATCGCAGGTATTTGTAATGATGCACGTAATGTATTTGGCATGATGCCACATCCTGAACGAGCAACTTCTGATGCATTAAGTAATGTGGATGGCAAGGAAATATTTAAATTATTAGGATTGTTAAATTAATCCTGAATTAAACGAGCAACAATATGAAAAAATATATTTTAGCCAGCCTATTTATATTCAGTGCTGTTTTAACGCAAGCGCAAAGAATGAATCCAGTCAACTGGAGTTTTCAAGCCGTAAAAAAAGCGGATAAGCAATATGATATAGTATTGACAGCGAATGTGGAAGCACCATGGCATATATACTCTCAGTTTGTAAAGAAAGGCCCTATTCCTACTACCATTGAATTTAAAACCAATCCTTTGGTGCAAATAAAAGGAGCTGCGAAAGAATTAGGCAAGTTGGAGAAAAGTTTTGATAAAAATTTTGATGCTGAAATAAGCTATTTTAGTGGTAAGGTACAATTTGTGCAATCGGTAACACTAAAAGTAGCTTCCAAAACAAAATTGTCGGGGACGATAGACTATACGGTTTGTAATGATGAAAAATGTTTACCCCCTCTCTCTATTCCATTTGAGGTCGTGTTACAATAGGGATTTCAATTTTTAATTTTATAGTATTGCATAAGATTTCCTCTTTTTTTATTACGATCAGCTTTTTGTTGGTATCCTTGGGTGTTCAATCCCAATCGGATAATGTTGTACATGCAAAAGCAGCAGCTATACTCATCAATGATAGTAGTTATGCGTTAAAAATTAGTTTGCAAATAGATAAAGGTTGGCATGTGTATGGTGAAAATCCAGATGGAATTAACGCGCCATTGATCAAAAGTAAACTCGAGTCAGCTAAATTATTACTAAATCCAAAGTATTCCATTGCACCTATAAAGCAATCGGATGTTTTGTTTACACAGGCCTTGGTTTTTACCAGTGATTTTGAGGTGAATCAAAATTTGCAGATTACAGGGTTTCAGCCTGACAGTATAAAATTAATGGTTGTATTAAATGTAGCCAAGGCGGATCAGTTTTATGCATTGGAACTACCATTGACTGTTGCGTTATCTAAAGGAACTAAAGTAGCCGGTTTTAATATATTATTACCAGCATCAGCAACCACTGCACCCAATGATGCATGTGGTAGCGCAGCGGTTACTACCTCAAATTCTAGTGGTTGGGAAGTATTCCTCCTTGGATTTTTAGGCGGTTTAATTGCACTTATCACCCCTTGTGTATTTCCGATGATACCTGTGACGGTTTCTTTTTTCACTAAAAGATCAAAAACAAAAAAACAAGGCATTGTCAATGGATTGTTATATGGATTAAGTATTTTTTTAGTGTATGTTTTAGCTAGCGTACCATTTCATATTGTTGGAAATGTGCAACCTGAAATTTTTAATAGTATTTCAACCAATCCATGGTTGAATATTATCTTCTTTATTATATTCATCGTTTTTAGTATTTCATTTTTTGGATTTTTTGAAATTTCCTTACCGAGCGGTATTGCCAACAAAGCAGATTCAAAAAGTGGACTTGGAAGTATTGGGGGCATCTTTTTTATGGCTATCACTTTAGCCATTGTTTCTTTTTCCTGCACGGGACCTATTTTAGGCACCTTGTTAGTGGGTTCACTACAAGGCGGTGCATGGGCTTTAACACAAGGTATGGCAGGGTTTGGCGTTGCATTAGCATTGCCTTTTACTTTATTCGCGATATTCCCGCAGTGGTTACAAAGCTTACCCAAATCGGGTGGCTGGTTGGATACCGTAAAAAAGATATTGGCCTTTTTGGAATTAGCATTGGCTTTCAAATTTTTATCCAATGCGGATTTGGTAGAACATTGGGGACTATTAAAACGCGAAGTTTTTTTAGGAATTTGGGCAGTGATAAGTATTGGATTGGCGCTTTATTTATTAGGCATACTATTATTACCACATGATGTAAAGGGCGCAAAAATTGCAGTGACTAGAAAAGTGTTAGCACTGGGTGCCTTTGTTTTTGCTGGATTTTTATTGGTAGGCATTGCGCCACAAAATGCAAAGTATATTAATTTTTTAAGTGGGTTCCCACCACCAACACACTATAGTTTATTTCAGCATGAAAAGGGGAAGCATGGTTTACAAGCCAATGTGATGAATGATTATGCGCAAGCAGTCTTATTATCCAAACAGCAAAATAAACCAATATTGATTGACTTTACCGGATGGGCTTGTGTGAATTGCCGTAAGATGGAGGAAAATGTTTGGACCGATCCTGCAGTGATGTCATACATACAAACTAATTTCATTTTGGTTTCCTTATATGTGGATGATAAAGCCATGTTGCCGATTGATAAAAGATTCACTTATACGAGCAAGTCAGGACAGGCAAAGGATATTAATAGTGTCGGTGAATTGTGGGCTACATTCCAAGCAGAAAACTTTAGTCAGGTCACACAGCCATTATATGTAGTAATGAGTCCGGATGAAAAATTATTATCCAATCCGGTGGGCTATACGCCCAATGTAAGCGAGTATTTAGCTTGGTTGCAATGCAGTGCGAATAAGAATAAGTAATAAAATCATAAGAGGATTAAATATATTGCTATTATATTTTCTTAATAGCAATATATTTACAAACTCATGCCACGTTCGTTCATCATCTTTCTAAGATTGATCAAACCGTAACGCATTCTACCTAAAGCGGTATTGATACTACAGTTGGTCATTTGTGCAATTTCCTTAAAGCTCAAATTGGCGTAATGTCTTAAAACAATAATTTCTCTTTGTTCTTCAGGAAGTAAGTCCACTAACTCTTGAATATTTTTATGTGTTTGACTACGTGTCATTTTGTAATCTGCAGCGTGGTCTGAAAATTTAATCACTTCAAAAATATCTTGGTCGTCGCTTGTTTTAATCGTTGGTGTACGTTTTACTTTTCTAAAATGATCAATGCAAAAGTTGTGAGAAATGCGTAAAGCCCAAGGCAAAAATTTACCTTCTTCTGCGTATTTTTTTTGTTTGATGTTGTCGATGATTTTAATAAAAATCTCCTGAATCAAATCCTCCGCTAAATAACTGTCTTTCACCATAAATAAAATGGTGTTGTAAATTTTTTCTTGGTAACGGTCAATTAAGGTGTCAAAAGCGCGGGTATTTCCTTGTTGAAAGGACGTAATTAATTCATAGTCGCTTAGGAGTACAGTTTTGTTCATGCCTTGTTTTTTATAGTAGTTCGATAGGTTAGTATTGGAAAATTACTCGCAAAATGGCTTGAAATTCCATTTGTGGAAAACAAGAAAATCGCTTAAAAGCTATCCACATTTTTAGTGGGAAAAGAAACTATCAAATCCTTGAACCAATTGCCTAGGATTGTGTTAATTTGCTATATGCTGGAGACTAAAAAAGTAAAAAAAGCCCCATCGGCAAGTAATGACATACAAGTTGTGGGTGCAAGGGTGCATAATTTAAAAAATGTAAACGCTTTATTCCCGCGGAACCAATTTATTGTGGTTACAGGGGTTTCAGGTAGCGGTAAATCATCTTTAACCATTGATACTTTATTTGCGGAGGGGCAAAGACGTTATGCGGAAAGCCTTTCTTCCTATGCAAGGCAATTTATGTCCCGTATGGGCAAGCCAGATGTGGATTATATCAAAGGCTTGTGTCCTGCCATTGCTATTGAGCAAAAAGTGGTAACACGTACCCCGCGAAGTACAGTGGGGAGCATGACTGAAATTTATGATTATCTCCGTGTATTTTATGCGCGCGTTGGTAAAACCATCTCACCCATCAGTGGACAGGAAGTAAAAAAGCAGGATGTGCAGGATGTGCTGGAGTTTATCCAAAAAGGGAAGGCCGGAGACAAAATGGTGATTATTGTTCCATTCAAGCAACAAGCGAAACGAGATATTCAGGAGGAGTTAAATATATTATTACAAAAAGGCTTCGCCCGTATTTACTTAAGGGCAGGTGGGGTATCTGTCAATGATAAAAAAGCGAAAGCTGCGGAATCCACATCGACCATTTTAAGAATTGAAGATGCTTTAGCAATGACCAAGGCGGAAATCACCAAACTGGTAAAAGCACACGACGTATATGTGCTTATTGACAGAGTCGTGGTCAAAGATTTTGATGAGGATGATATTCACCGAATCAGTGATTCTATTGGAACTGCTTTTTACGAAGGAGAAGGCTTATTATGGGTGGAGCAAAACGATACCATCTTAAAAACATTCAATAATAAGTTTACATTGGATGGTATTGAATTTGATGAACCCAGTCCCAATTTATTTTCATTCAATAATCCTTATGGGGCTTGTCCTACTTGTGAAGGATATAGTCAGGTATTAGGGATTGATGAAAATTTAGTGATCCCCAATCCAAATTTATCTGTGTATGATGGCGGGGTTGCACCCTGGAAAGGAGAAAAATTAGTTTGGTGGAAGGATCAGTTTGTGAAGGAAGCTGGAAAGGCTGGATTCCCCATCCATCAACCAATTAATAAATTAACCAAAACGCAGGAAACTCAGTTATGGAAAGGGGTTGGTAAAGCTTTAGGGATAGATGCTTTTTTTGAAGATGTAAAAGCACATTTGTATAAAGTGCAATTTAGGGTGATGTTAAGTAGGTATCGAGGCCGAACCAATTGTCCCGATTGTGAAGGATACCGTGTTCGCAAGGAAGCGTTGTATGTAAAAATAGGAGATAAGCATATTGGAGAATTGTGTGCGATGCCAGTAAGAGATTTACAAATTTGGTTTACGGATTTAAAATTATCTGCGCATCATAATCAAGTAGCCAAAAGATTATTAATTGAACTTGAACAACGCATACAAACTTTAATGGATGTAGGCTTGGGTTATTTAACCTTATCACGACTTGCAAATAGTTTGAGTGGTGGCGAAAGTCAAAGAATACAATTAACCAGATGTTTGGGAAGTAATTTAACCAACTCCTTATATATTTTAGATGAACCAAGTATTGGATTGCATTCAAGGGATACAGAAAGGTTAATTAAAGTTTTACAAAATCTAAGGGATTTAGGAAACACGGTGGTGGTGGTGGAGCATGATGAACAAATTATGCGTCATGCAGATTATATTATTGATATGGGGCCATTAGCTGCACATCAGGGTGGAGAGATAGTTGCAGCAGGTAATGCAGCAGCTTTGATTAAGGATAAAAATAGCTTGACAGGTAAGTATCTAAGTGGTGCATTATCTATACCTATCCTAGATAAAACAAGAGTGCCCAAACACTTTATAAAAATAGAAGGGGCTTATTTACATAATTTAAAAACCATTGATGTGCAATTTCCATTGCATAGTTTATGTGTGGTTAGTGGGGTAAGTGGTAGCGGAAAAACAACATTGGTTAAACAGGTTTTATACAATGCTTTATTAAAAGCCAAACAATTACCTACTGAAATTGTGGGCGGATACAATGCCATCAGTGGTGATTTACATTTGATAGATCAAATTGAAATGGTCGATCAAAATCCTATTGGTAAATCATCTCGCAGTAATCCAGTAACTTATATCAAAGCGTATGATGCCATACGAGATTTGTATTCTAAACAAGCGCTATCAAAAATTAGAGGATTTTTACCTAAGCACTTTTCATTCAATGTGGATGGTGGCAGATGTGATACCTGTAAGGGCGAAGGGGAGCAATTGGTAGAAATGCAGTTTTTAGCAGACGTGCATTTAACCTGTGAGGATTGCAATGGAAAAAGATTTAAGGAAGCAGTGTTGGAAGTGCAGTATAAGGGAAAAAATATTTATGAAGTATTGGACATGAGCGTGGATGAAGCCATTACATTTTTTAGTGAAGAAAAAAATATTGTATTTGCAATAAGTCCATTGCAAGAAGTAGGATTGGGCTATGTGAAGTTGGGACAAAGTAGTAGCACCTTAAGTGGTGGAGAAGCGCAACGCGTAAAACTAGCCAGCTTTTTAGGCAAAGGAAAAGCAAGCAATAAAATGTTATTCATTTTTGATGAACCCACAACAGGTTTACATTTTCATGATATCCATAAATTATTAAAAGCATTTAATGCTTTAATCGAGCAAGGACATTCACTTATCGTAGTGGAGCACAATACCGATGTGATTAAAGTGGCGGACTGGGTAATTGATATGGGTCCAGAAGCAGGCGTGGATGGCGGAACCGTTGTTTATGCCGGAATCCCCAAAGGATTATCCAAATGCAAGGCCTCCCAAACTGGGAAGTACTTAGACTAGATTTTATTCTTAACTAAGCTTTTTGCAGTAGTGTTATTATTGGGTGACTTCTCTTTTTTTCTACCTGCATCCTTTAATGCTTTGTCCAAGATCATTTCAATTTGTCCATTCACACTTCGGAACTCATCCTCGGCCCATTTTGCTAATGCAGAAAAGGTTTCATCATTGATTCTTAATACAAATGTTTTTTTCGCTAATGACATACTTGTATTTTAAGGATTAATAAAGGGTGCCAGTATTTAAAACAGGAGATGCAGCTTTTTCACCACAAAGCACCACCATTAAATTACTTACCATCGCAGCTTTTTTATCGTCATCTAGCACTACAATATCTTTTTCGGATAACATGGCTAATGCCATTTCCACCATACCCACTGCACCTTCTACAATTTTAGTTCTAGCAGCTACAATTGCAGTAGCTTGTTGACGTTGTAACATCGCGCCAGCAATTTCTGCAGCATAAGCCAAGTGACTAATTCTAGCTTCAGTAACAGTGATGCCTGCTTTTATTAATCTTTCATTTAATTCTTGTTCAAGCATCGCAATTACTTTTTCACCTCCATCACGTAATGTTATTTGTGCATGTTCATCTTCAATATTGTCATAAGGGTAACTTGTTGCTAAGTGACGAACAGCTGCTTCGCTTTGGTTTTTCATGTATTCATTAAAATTGGTAACATCAAACACTGCTTTATAAGTATCACTTACTTCATATAGTATAACAGCTGCAATTTCTATAGGGTTACCCAACTTATCATTTACTTTTAATTTAGTACTCTCCACACTTTGAGAGCGAAGGGAAACTTTCAGCTTTGAATAAAAAGGATTTACAAACTGCAATCCATTTTCTCTTACTGTGCCTATATATTTACCAAAGAAGGTAAGTACAATACTATAGTTTGGCTCCACCACCATTAATCCCCGCATTAAAAAAACAGCGAAAACAATAAATAACACACCAAATAAAACAACCCCACCACTTGGATTTGCGTTTTGTGCTGTACTAATGATGCCGAACATGCCAATAAGAAATGAGATAAGGGCAATGAGTGCTGCTTTATACCCGTTTAAAGGGTGCATTAACTTTTCCATAGTATTGTATTGATATTAAAATGATATCATAAAGGTAAATAGGATTATATTAATATCCTAAAATATCTTTTGCGCAGTACTTAACTAAAAAAGGGAACTGTGTTTAAAATAGCTTGGCTATTTAGGAGCATCTTACCTCAATCTATCCGTGCTTTTCACCAACTTTTCATCTTGGTAAATTTTTATCATTGCTAGTATTTGAAATACTGGGATGATAAATAATGCGATAGATGGCAGGGTGAAGCCACCGCCAGGATTCGCTACTACAGTCGTATAAATAAAATAGCCGATTAAAATAGAGAGTAAGAAATTTACAAGTACCACTTTTAATTGCAACATACGATTGCCATATAAAAAGATGGTGATGAATGATAAACATGCGCTAAATGCCAATGATATAAGCGTGCTATATTGTGCACTGCCATTAATTTCTAATGCAAATGGTGTTGGCGTATAGTAAAAAGGGAAACGCAATACTGAAAAAGCAGCAGCGCTTGCTAGTAATAACCAAATGGATTGTATTCTTTGTATCATAGTATAAAGTTAAACTATTTCAAATAAAAAAACCTCCGGGTAAGGGAGGTTCTTTTTTATAATGAGTAAGGTCATATTATCCTAGTTCTGGATACAAAACAAACTGCTCCATGAATTTATTCACCTCTTTTTTCGTGTTTGCTAGTACAGTTTCGTTATCAGCATTCATTAAAGCGGTATCAATGGATTCAACTACAAATGGAATATGTGTTTCAGTCATGCCACGTGTTGTAATTGCTGCAACGCCAAAACGGATACCTGATGTTACAAATGCAGATTTGTCATCGTAAGGCACCATATTTTTATTCGCAGTAATATCGGCATGTCCTAAAACTTGTTCTGCCTTTTTACCACTAATATTTTTATTACGTAAGTCAATTAACATTAAATGATTATCCGTACCACCACTGATAATTTCATATCCTTTCGCAACAAATGCAGCAGCCATGGCTTGTGCATTTTTTTGTACTTGTTTCGCGTAAACTGTGAAATCGTCAGATAAAATTTCACCGAATGCAATTGCTTTCGCAGCAATCACATGCTCCAATGGCCCACCTTGTGTACCTGGGAATACGGCCATATCAATGACGTTTGACCACAATCTTAAATTTCCTTTTACATCTTTTAAGCCTAAAGTATTTTCACCATCTTTTGCCATCATAATTACACCGCCACGAGGTCCACGTAATGTTTTGTGGGTAGTGGAGGTTACAAAATGACAATGATTAAATGGAGAACTTAATAATCCTTTTGCTATTAATCCAGCTGGGTGTGCTATATCAGCTAATACAAATGCGCCTACTTCGTCTGCTACTTTTCTGATTCTAGCATAGTCAATATCACGGCTGTATGCACTTGCGCCACAAATAATTAATTTAGGTTTATGTGTTCTTGCTTGGCTTTCTAACATATCATAGTCAATCAAGCCAGTTTCTTTCACCACACCATAAAAATGTGGGGTATATGTTTTACCTGAAAAGTTTACACTACTTCCATGTGTTAAGTGACCACCCATACTTAGGTCCAAACCAAGGATGCCATCACCTGGTTGTAAAATAGCTAACATCACAGCCGCATTTGCTTGTGCACCACTATGTGGTTGTACATTGGCATATTCCAATCCAAATATTTCCTTTAAACGATCTATAGCTAAAGTTTCTGTTTTATCTACAATTTCACAACCGCCATAATAACGACGACCAGGATATCCTTCGGCATATTTATTGGTCATCACGCCACCCATCGCTTGCATTACTTGTAAGCTGGTAAAGTTTTCAGATGCGATTAATTCTATGCCTCTTCTTTGGCGTTGTAATTCTTGATTGATAATGTCAAAAACCAGGGTATCTCTTTGCATATTTCTTTATTTATAGTGTGCTATTTTGCAAAATTAATTCATTATAACCCCTACGCAAAGCTTTCTTTCAACAGTTAGCGTCCTAATATCCACATTTTCAACAAGTTTTATTGTATTTGGCTATTTGGGTGCCCAAATTGTGCCATTACTAACAGTTATTTGCTACTTTTATCACCCCCTAAAACCCAAACAATGAAGGCGATTATTCCAGTGGCAGGAGCAGGTGCAAAATTACGTCCACATACTTATACGCAACCCAAAGCGCTCATTCCGATTGCAGGTAAAACCATACTTAGCTTTATTGTTGATCAATTAAGGGAAGCGGGTATTAAAGAATTTATTTTTATCGTTGGTTACTTGGGGGAGAAAATTCAGGATTATGTACAAGCCACTTACCCGAATTTAAATACCCATTTTGTTTATCAAAATGATCGTCAAGGAACGGCACATGCTATTGAATTAACCAAGGCCATTGTGAATAATGATGATGTGTTTATAGCTTTAGGCGATACTATTTGTGAGTTTGATATTAAGGAAGTAATGGAAAGTCCGATAAGCATGTTGGGGGTAAAAAAAGTAGATGATCCCCGTCAATTTGGGGTTGCTGAAATAAATGAAGATGGCTTTATTGATCATGCTGTAGAAAAGCCTGCAATTCCAAAAAGTAATCATGCATTGGTAGGCTTGTACAAGATCAAAGAATCAGAAATTTTGTTTGAATGCTTTCAACAATTATTTAATGATAATATTAAATCACAAGGGGAGTATAATTTAACAGACGCTTTGGAGTGCATGATTAAAAAAGGGGTGCAGTTTAAATCCTTTAAAGTAAAGCATTGGTATGATTGCGGTAAAAAAGAATCATTATTAGAAACCAATGCAGTATTGCTGAAAAAATCGGGTGGAATTTCAGTAAACCCCAATTTATATACCAATAGCATTATCATCCCGCCGGTAAGTATTGCGGATGATTGTGTAATTGAAAATTCCATCATTGGGCCGCATGTTACTATTGGTAATAATACCAATATCAAAAGTTCCATTGTACGAGATAGTATTATTGGCTCCTATACCACATTAGATGAAGTGGTTTTAGACAATTCTTTAATTGGGAGTGACGCGTCCGTAAAAGGTTTGAGCAGAAGCTTGAACATTGGAGACAATACGGAAATTGACTTTGGATAATCATTTCTAAGCACTACTTTATCCTGGCTACCACAAAAGTCGCTTACCAAAAAATTTACTAGAAAATTATGCGTCCTTATGCAAATGCATGGAGTTGGCTTGCGCTGCACATGTCATCACAACATCATTAATACAAACGTGTTTTGGAACATTGGCTACATACCAAGCAGTGTCAGCGACATCTTCGGCTTTTAATGGCTCATAGCCAGCATATACTGCTGCAGCTTTATTCGCATCGCCTTTAAAACGAACCAATGAAAAATCGGTTTCAACTGCACCAGGATGAATCACTGAAACTTTAATTTTATAAGGCAACAAATCAATTCTTTGTGCTTTGCTAATTGCATCCACTGCATGTTTGGATGCGCAATAAACATTACCATCCTTGTACACTTCCTTACCCGCTGTACTTCCAATATTAATGATATGCCCTTGTTGTTTAATTAAATATGGTAAAACTGCTTTTGAAGTATAAAGTAAACCTTTTACATTGGTATCAATCATGGTTTCCCAGTCTTCTATATTCGCATCCAGGAATGAGTCACGTCCTAGTGCAAGACCAGCGTTGTTGACTAAAATGTCAACCGCTTGCCATGCTGCTGGTAAATCATTTAACTGTGCAAAAACGGCTTCCTTATCCTGTACATCAAATACTAAGCTTAAAGTTTTTACACCGTATTTTTTTTCAATAGCTGTAGCCACTTCCGCTAATTTTTCCTTGCGACGTGCAGTTAAAATTAAATTCCAACCACCAGCTGCAAATTTTTCAGCAATAGCTTTACCAAATCCTGAACTAGCGCCTGTGATTAATATAATTTTTGACATGGTATACGGTTGAGATTGTTAATTTTTATGTTGAATGTTATTTTGCCCTCGTTTAATAAGACGATAGTTTAAAACTAATGCTATAGCGATTAATGTAAATACTTCAATTGAAAAATGTTGCGGTAGCCAGTAGCTGGCAATAACTAATCCTACGACTGCCCCTAAAAATACTTTACCAATATGACTAATCCATTCATTTTTTATAAAGTAAGCAATTAAACCTATTATATACAATGGATGCATCCACATGATATTAAAGTTATTAAAGCAGGCGGTATGATTAGACACAAAACTCATGTAAAAAATTAAACAACCGCCCAGTGTAAATGCAAGTAACAAAATAACATCTGTGACACTAGCAATCAAAAGCACTGTCTTATTTTTAAAGATCAGGCTTAGTGCATACAAAGCCAAAAATCCAATTAAGATAAATAATGGGCTATTATCTTTTGTATTTGCTGTAACAGCCAAGCTTTCATTGTTGAAATTAGAGATACTAGTTGATCGCACTAATTTTTTAATACCTGCTATTTGATCAAAAAGTAAATCAGGTAAAAATGCTGCTTGTTGATCGGTTGGTTTTTGATCCGAATAAGAACCGAGTAATAAGTCAATGCCTAAGCCAATCCAAGGAATGCCTTTTTGATAGGGCGCTAAAACTACTTTTTCCCTAAATGATTTTTCTTGGCTTAGATTGGGAACGTAATGCGAAAAATTAAACAACCCATCTTTTACACGTGTGGTACAATTGTCTGTGATGAAATTATATAAATAGTATTTATTTTTCCCCATCATATTTTTCTTCAATCCCTGATACCATCTTATTTTTTCAGTCGTAGATAAATTAAGGACCTGCTCTTTTATATTTCTTTTTTCATATTGGTACTGCGCATAAAAATCGGCATAGTAATTTGCGGATATAAAATATTCCAAACTTCCTTTTACAAATTTTGATATAAAGAAGGGTGTTTCAAAATCAAACGTGCCATAGTTAAAAACATAGTCAGCTCCCTGTATGCTATCAATGACACGAATGGCGGTGTGTCCCCATGCAGTATAAATATCCTCACCTGCATCGCAAGTAAGTATACTAATTTGTAAACGTGGTGTGTCGTTTGCTTGTGCTTTTGAATTATTGGCGATTAAAAAACTTGATCCAATAAAAAAACAAATAAATAAATATTTCTTCAACATTGAATTTTGCTTTTAAAAGGTATTTGCGTATTTGCTTATAGCGTTTACACAAAGTTGATTTTCAATAATTATTTGCGGCTATAATTAGGTGCTTCTCTTGTTACTTCAACATCGTGTGCATGGCTTTCTCTCATGCCTGCATTGGTGATTTGAACAAAAGTGGCATTTTGTAAATCCTTCACTGTTTTAGCACCACAGTAGCCCATACCCGCTTTTAGTCCGCCTACAAATTGGTATACTATTTCATGTAAGTTTCCTTTGTAAGCAACACGGCCTTCAATTCCTTCTGGTACAAACTTTTTACTGTCGGATTCATTCTCTTGAAAATAACGATCTCCACTTCCTTGACTCATTGCACCAATACTTCCCATGCCTCTGTAACCTTTGAACTTTCTTCCTTCGTAAATAATAGTTTCACCAGGGCTTTCTTCCGTGCCTGCGAAAATACTACCCATCATTACACAGTTTGCGCCAGCTGCTAAAGCTTTAACCATATCACCCGTATAACGAATACCACCGTCTGCAATAATTGGAATGTTTTTACCTTTCAATGCCCTTGCTGCTTCCATGATAGCTGTTAATTGCGGAACACCTGCACCTGCTACAATACGTGTAGTGCAAATAGATCCTGGGCCAATACCCACTTTAACGGCGTCGGCTCCTGCATTGGCCAAGGCCAATGCGCCACTAGCAGTAGCTACATTACCAGCAATGACTGGTAAATTCTTATATGTTTTTTTCAATAACTTAAGTGCTTCTATAACACCCTTGCTATGACCATGTGCACTATCTAATGAAACTATATCAACACCTACACTTTGAAGTGCAGCTGCGCGATCTAATAAATCTTTGGTGATACCTAAAGCAGCGCCCACTAATAAACGGCCAATTTTATCTTTTACTGCATTTGGGAATGCACTTAGTTGTAAAATATCACGGTAAGTAATTAATCCAATTAACTTTCCTTGTTTATTTACAACAGGTAATTTTTCAATTTTATATTGGCGTAAGATTTTTTCTGCTTTTTTTAAATCAGTTCCTTCAGGAGCAATGACTAAATTTTCTTTGGTCATTACTTCGCTTACTTTACGCTTGCGATCGGTCTCAAATCTTAAATCACGATTGGTTAAAATACCTACCAACTTATTTGTTTTGTCAACAATTGGAATGCCCCCAATTTTATTTTCCTTCATCAATTTTAAAGCATCTCCAATGGTTGCAGTTACTTCGAGTGTAATAGGATCTACAATCATGCCACTTTCACTACGTTTTACTTTACGTACCTGTTCGGCTTGTCTTTCAATACTCATGTTTTTGTGCAAAATGCCAATGCCGCCTTCACGTGCAAGTGCAATGGCTAAATTAGCTTCGGTAACGGTATCCATTGCCGAGGACAAAATTGGAACATGTAATTGAATGTTTTTAGTAAGATGTGTGTGAATGATTACCTCTGAAGGTAAAATTTCAGAATACGCGGGCATTAACAATACGTCGTCAAAAGTTAAGCCTTTACCAAAAATGCGGGAGTTGTTTGTAGAATTTCTTGTTGCCATAGGCAAAGATAGGACCTTGAGGTATTTAGACAAAATCCTTTTTTTTGCCTGATTTACAGTCGAATATAAAGGTTGCCTGC
>Ga0214919_10003686_pt1 | contig 22922 bp, 21 predicted proteins | sample LL1503_MetaG_FD_177994 | JGI IMG/M metagenome (GOLD analysis project Ga0214919, IMG submission 177994) | Freshwater microbial communities from Lake Lanier, Atlanta, Georgia, United States - LL-1503 | ecosystem: Environmental > Aquatic > Freshwater > Lake | place: USA: Georgia | collected... | reverse complement strand
CATTGGAGATGTTTAAATTGCGCGCAGGCATTGACGCATTGCACGTGCCCTACAAAGGCTCAGGACCTGCGCTCACCGATTTGATCGGTGGTCAAGTGCAATATTGTTTTGAAACCATGACATCGGCCACGCCCCACGTGAAGGGTGGTAAAGCCATTGCATTGGCGCAAACGCGCACCAAGCGCGCCAAGGGTCATCCCACAGTACCCACCATGGACGAACAAGGCTTTGCAGGTTTTGACGCCACCACATGGTATGGTTTTGTGGGGCCCGCTAAGTTACCGCCTGCGATGGTCAAGCGCATGAACGAAGACATGAACCGAGTCATGTCTATGCCTGACGTCATGGAAAAATTTGAACAGTATGGTGCTGAAGATGGTGGTGGTAGTGCAGAAAAATTTTCTGACTTTATCAAAACCGAGCAACAAAAATGGGTCAAAGTCGTCAAAGACGCGAAGGTTCAGGTGGATAGTTAACGATTATTTAACAATACCACTCGTTGGTGCTGCAATTTGAGTCCATATGCCATTTTTTAATTGGTCAATGGATACCAATTCGGGTCCGACGTGGTTGTTCACAAAACTTTGTTTTGAGTACGTAGTGAAATCTTGATGAGTAATGTTTTGAATAGCTTTAGAAAATGAGTCACCTGTGAGATTGCGACCTGCGGCTTGTAGACCTGCAATAAACCAAGACGTGTACGAATAAGCATTGGCTGCATTTTCGTCTGCGTCTGAATTGAATTTTTGCTTATAACTGGCAAAAAACTTTTGCGCTGCAGGTTCTTTGGTATCTGTTTCATGCAAACGCCAGCCGCCTATTCCATAAAGTCCTTCAACCGCGTCTTTGCCCAATCTTGCAACAATGCTGCTTCTGCCAGGCAAAGTGGTTAATACTTTGACTTGGGTCCAGTTGAGTTTTTTAACTTCAGCCATCACACCAATGGTTTCACGTACAACAGTGCCTGCGATGATGAGATCGACATTGGCAGCTTTCATTTTTGCAACTTGTGAAGAAAAATCGATGTCTCCCACTTTGTAAGAAGCTTCCGCCGTTGTTGTAAATCCCAATTCTTTGGCGGCCATGGCAACGCCACCTTTAACCAAATCACCAAAGGGACCTTCTTGATAAATCACACCAATGCGTTGAGACTTCCAATTTTTTATCGCCCATGACAAACCCGTTGCTGTCGTGGTGTCATAGTTTTGAACGGTGGTAAAGACCAATGGGTTGTTACCACCAATTTTTTGAATAATGCCAGATGCAGCCCAAGGTCCAAATACAACAACGCCCGCGTCTGTGGCCATTTTGACGGTGGCGGCATTGGGGCCTGATCCAAATGAGTTCACGATTGCAAAGACATCATCGCTCTTGATGAGTTTTTGAACTGCACGAACCGCTTGTTGTGGTTGGCTCGCATTGTCTTCAGTGATGAGTTTAATTTTTCGGCCATTGACGCCGCCCGCCGCATTGGCTTCATCGATACGCATTTGCATGGCGTTTCGCAACATCGGCATACCCGCCGCTGTGGGACCTGATAAATCCAAATGCGTGCCAATGACAATTTCAGTGTCGCTAACGCCACCTGCAAATCCTTGCCCTAAAAAAAGGCTGGTTGCGATTGCAAGTAAATGTCTTTTATTCAATTTCATGGTCTGTCTCCTTGTTGTAAACGATAACTGTTAGGTGCATTTCTTTGATGAGTGAAAACCCTTGTTTATTTGTTTTCATACATGGATTGAATCAAGGACGCATACTTTTGTGCAATGACTTTGCGCTTGAGCTTCATGGTGGGCGTCAACTCTTCATCTTCTGCGGTCAACAACTCGCCAATAATTCGAAAATCTTTGATTTGTTCTACCCGAGCTAATGAGGGATTGATCTTCTCAATCTCCGATTGAATCAAAAAATGAATGGCTGGCGCTTGTGTCAAGCTTAAAAAATTGGTGTATGGAATTTGTTTTTCTTGTGCATAGCGCGACACATGCTCTTGATCAATCATCACCAATGCGGTGATGTATTTTTGACCATCGCCAATGATGACTGCGTCGGTGATGTAAGGGCTGAATTTAAGCAAATTTTCAATGTGGCTGGGCGTGATATTTTTCCCACCCGATGTGATGAGAATATCTTTGATTCGATCTTGAATGGCCAAATAACCGTCGCTTGATATTTCACCACAGTCACCCGTGTGAAGCCAGCCTTGCGCATCCAAGGCCAATGCCGTTTGCTCTGGCATTTTCCAATAGCCTGCAAACACATGGCCGCCACGAATCAAAATTTCTTTGTCTTGACCAATGGAGAGTTCGGTATCGCTCGCTCGAATGCCGGCCCAACCTAAACGGACACCGCCTTGTGGCGTGGCAGTACAAAAACCGGTGGTCTCGGTCATGCCATAAGCCTCTCGCAATTCAATCCCGCAACGACCAAACCATCGAATCAAATCGGGTGGAACTGGTGCGGCACCCGTCAATGCTGTTTTAATACGATGAAGACCTAAAAAAAGTCGAATATTGCGAAAACATAACCACTGCATGAATGATTGAACGATAGAAGGCTTGGAGTCGTGCAATCGACTCGAATATTGATAGATCCAACGCGCAGGTGCAATTGCATCACGCATGAATAAATCCACTTGGGAATACATTTTTTCCCAAAATCGAGGAGGGGCAAACACCACATGTGGTGAGACTTCGCGCATATCATTGAAAACAGTTTGTGAGTTTTCTGGAAAGTGAACAATCAGACCCACAGCAAGTGGGTTAAAAACTGAAGCCATGCGTTCGGCAATATGACTCAGTGGCAAAAACGAAATGGATTGATCCCCCACTTCAACATCTAAATACTCGTGAGCGAGCGAGAGTTGAAAAACCACATTGCGATTGGTGATCATTGCCCCTTTGGGTGAGCCTGTTGTGCCAGATGTATAAACCAAAAAAGCAATATCCTCGGGTTTGGATTGGTCAATGGCGTTTTCAAAAATCAAAGTTTGTGAGGGCATCAAACCTTGACCGAATTTTAAAAAATCGTCAAAAAATACAATATTAGGATTCGACAGGTCTCGCAATCCTTCGCGCTCCATGACAATGATTTTTTGTAGGTGAGGGCATTGACTTCTAACGGCCAATACTTTTTCTAATTGCTCTTGGTTTTCAACAAATAAAATTCGAGTATCAGAGTTTTGCAAGATGTATTGAACTTGCGCAGGCGATGAGGTGGGGTAGATGCCATTGCTGATCAACCCCATGCACTGCGCAGCCATATCAGCAAACAACCACTCGGGTCTGTTTTCAGCTAGTATGCACACTACATCGCGACGCTTCAACCCCCACTGATGCAGTGCCAAACCAATGGCTTGCACCTGTTGGTAATAGTTTTTCCAGCTAATGGAAGTCCACAGTCCTTTCTCTTTTTTGCGAAGTGCGGGTTGTTCATGCCACGTAATACAGCGCTTGCGAAACACGCGCGCTGGTGTTGTTTCACCTTCAAATGCAATGCTTGAGATGGAAGGATTCATCGCCATGTTTTTCGCCTCTTCCAACGCTGAGTCGTGCCACTCAATCCACTGGCCACATGACCACCCAAATAGGCTTGTTGCACATCCGTTTTTTGAGACAACTGTGCGCATGAGTCTGCCGCCACAATGCGACCGAGTTCCATGATGTAGCCATAATCCGCATGAGCCAAAGCAATGGCCGCATTTTGCTCAACAACTAAAATAGCGGTTTGGGTTTCATCACGGATTCGCACAATGATGTTAAAAATTTCTTTGGTCAGCAAAGGTGAAATGCCCAACGAGGGTTCGTCAAGCATCAATAATTTAGGCTTTGACATATAGGCCCTGCCAATGACTAACATTTGCTGTTCGCCGCCCGATAGCAAACCCGCGTGCTGTTCCTCACGTTCACGCAGGCGTGGAAACCATTGATACACACGATCCAAATCTTGCGCCACTTCATCGGTGTTATTTCGTGTGAATGCACCCATTCGCAAATTATCTTTGACGCTTAAAAATGGAAAAACTTGTCGTCCCTCGGGGACCAACACCATGCCTTTGCGGCATACTGCATCGGCGTCCAAACAACTCACCACTTCTTCATTGAATGTGATTTGTCCTTTGAATGGATCGACCACGCCTGCCAGCGTATTGAGCAAAGTGGTTTTGCCCGCGCCATTGGCACCTAAAACTGCAACAATCTGTCCTTTTTCAACTGCGATATTGACGCCTTGCATGGCAACGATGGGGCCATACCAAGTTTCTAAGTTTTGAACATTCAATAAGGGATTCATGATGAAGTCCCCAAATAAGCGGCAATCACGTCAGTATTGGATTGAACCTCTTGTGGTGTGCCACTGGCAAGAATTTTTCCTTGTGACATGCAAACAACGCGATCTGCCACTGCGCTTACCAAGGACATGTCGTGCTCGACCATCACTACGGTGATACCTAAATCGGTGCGAATGTCATCGATCCAAAAAGCCAGGTCACGTGTTTCTTCGGTATTTAATCCGGACGCAGGCTCGTCTAAGAAAAGCAATTCAGGTTTGGCGCACAATGCTCGCGCGAGTTCAACGATTTTTCTGACACCATAGGGCAGACCGCTGATGGGTGAATGACGCCACGGCGATAAATCTAAGAAATCAATGATGTGTTCAATTTGTTCTCGTGTGTCTTCTTCCGTTTGAATGAAGTGCGGCGTTCTTAAAAGCTGTTGCCACCAATGACCATTGAAAAAACGATGGCGACCCAATAACAAATTATCCAAAACAGTGGCCGACTCAAAGAGTTCAATATTTTGAAACGTACGCGCGATGCCTAAACTGGCAATGGCGTGACGAGGTAAATGGCTGATGTCTCTTTCTTTGAAGATAATCTCACCCGATTGCGGCGTGAAAACACGTGTGATGGTATTAAGCACTGATGTCTTTCCAGCCCCATTGGGTCCAATCAAAGCCAATATTTCTGACTTATGCACCTTCAAATCAAAATCAGAAATAGCTTGTATCCCGCCAAACGACAAGGACAAATGTTGGATATCAAGCAATGGCGGTGAAGCGTTGTGACTCATCGATAACGCTCCGATTTCATGTATCGCTTGTTACGCTTAAAGGTATCTTTGCGGTACAAAGGAAATGATTCAATCAAACTCACAAATTTGAGCCATCGACCGTTGAGTCCCGTGGGTTCAAACAATACAAAAAATGCCAGAATAAAACCAAAAATGAATGTTTCAAATCCGGACTGTTTGGACCACGCTTGCGGTAACCATGGTTTGATGTTGGAGATGAGTGTGGGTAGCAGACTAATTAATAGGCCTCCCAAAATGGCGCCACGCAAACTGCCAACCCCACCAATCACCACCATCAGAACCAACTCAAGCGATAAGAGCAGTGAAAACCCATCAGGCGTTAAATACTTGAGGTGATGCGCAAGCAATGCACCCGCTAATCCGGTTACACCCGCTGATAAGCCAAAAGCGATTATTTTGACTTGATTGACTTGAATGCCCAATGCATAGGATGCGGCTTCTGATTCACGCACGCCCATGAATGATCGTCCCAATGCGGATCGCAACAGATTGAACAAAGAAACAACAACGAGTACCAATAACACCAAACAAAAATAATAAAAACTTTTAGGTCCCGAAAGTGACCACTTACCAATTTGAGCGTCTGGAACAGGCATACCAGTGAACCCACCCGTTACGGATGACCAGTTTCCTATCACTTGTTCGATGACAATCGCAAATGCCATGGTGACCATGGCCAAATAAAGACCAGAGACTCGGATCGCAGGTATACCAACCACCAGTCCAGCAATGGCACTGATGCCCGCTGCCGACAGCATGGAGGTCAGCATGGGCAACCCTTTGTTCATCATCCACACATGCGCATAAGCACCCACAGCCACAAAAGCAGCATGACCCAATGACACTTGCCCCGTGTATCCAATCAACACCATCAAGCCTAAACTTGCGATGCATAAAATAAATACATAAGCGAGTTCACCCAAAACAAAAGAACTGGCGAGCCATGGCACTGCGCACATAACAGTCAACAACAAGGCATAAAGAATTCGATCGCTGTTATCTTTGAACAGCGCAAAGCCTTGTCGATATTGGGTGTGATAGTCAAATCGCATATTGACCCTTAAACCCTTTTGCCATGCGCTTCACCCAAGAGTCCTTGTGGTCGAATCATCAACACAACAATCAATACCAAATAGGCGATGATGTCTTTGCTGCCGTCGGGCATATAGACGCCAGCAAATTGCTCAATCAACCCAATCAAAATACCCCCCACAATCGCACCAGGCATACTGCCAAAACCGCCCAGCACCAAAGCAGCCAATGCTTTTAAGGTGACAAACCACAAACTGATATCAACCAAGGTAATGGGCGCCAATAAAACGCCAGCGAGTGCTGCGGTGGCACCTGCCAAGGCCCACACCATGGCATTCACACGTTTGACTGCAATGCCATTGAGGTAGGCAGCTAACTGATTTTGCGATGACGCTTGCATCGCAATTCCTAAACGGGTGAATTTAAAAAAATAATACAAAATCAAAGTGACCCCCAGTGCGCAGGCCAAGATGAGCAAATGCAGTTGTGCAATAGCCAAACCACCCCAATGCAAGGTTTGTCCTGTCCATGGTGTTGGGTAATTGCGCGATTCGGGACCCATCAACATACTGATGAGGCCACGAATCATGAAAGCCAATGCAATGGTGAGCATCACGCCCGCAAATTGAGGTTGGCCCGCAATGCGTCGAATGATCCAAGTGTCCAAAGAAAAAGCCAGCAAGGCTACCAGTACAACGGTCAAGACCATTGCAGTTAAAAAAGAAAATTCAAATACCGTGATCAATCCCCATGCAGTGAATGCGCCCACAGTGAGCAAGTCTCCATGTGCAAAATTCAAAACCTCAGTGGCTTTGTAAATCAACACAATACCGATGGCGACCATGGCATAGATGGCGCCTACTGCAATGCCATTGATAGCCAATTGAGCCCATACCAACAAATAATCACTCATGACGCAGACAACTCATGTTCACGGTACTGCACGCGCCATGCTTGCAAAGGTTCGCAGCACGTATTGCAAATCACGCGAGGAACAAATGCGTGACCGCAAGCGGTATGTTTGGGTTGGATCGAGCTGAATTGATGCAAGTGATGTCGACTAGCCCAAGTGGATAAGCAAACCATATAACCCAGTAAATCTCTGCTTTTGGGCGTGAGTTTGTAGAAGCGTCGACGCGTATCGTTCAAATCCACTTCACAGATTAAAAAAACTCGCTCAATCATCTGAGCTAATCGATTGGACAACACGCGCGTACCAATGCCTAACGCGTGTGACATTTGATCGAAGTAATGACATCCCAGCATGACCGATGCAATGATCAGCAAACTCCAGCGATCGACACGCAAGCCCAATTGTTGGCCTGGCGTATCTGCAACCGAAATACGTGTGGTGCGGTATTGCTCAGTGACCGTTGGCATCAATTGGCGATTCGGATGCAATTCAAAATGGAGATCGCGAATATGCGATGGTTGCTGGCATGCTGTGCATACCAATTGAGGCTTGAGTTGTTGGCCACAATTTTGATGGTGTAATTGTTTGGGGATATTCAAACTGTCTTTTCCCCAACGTTGCTCCCAACTCCAAATCATCAAAACGCAATCGTACAAACCCAAACCCTTTTGAGTGAGGTGATAAGAGGACCGAACAGGTTTATCTTGATACAAACGCGTTTGCAAAATATTTAAATGGGTTAACAGTTTGAGGCGCTGCGCCAACGTGTGTCGCGGGATTTGCAAGTTCGATTGCCAATCGTCAAACTTTTGAATCCCTAAGAATGCACCCAAGATCACTTGCGTTGTCCAACGATCGCCTAAAATTTTGAGTGCTTGGTTGAGCGTGCTCGATGACAAAGCATCGCGCGTGAGGTCTAGATGATTCAAATGGGACATCTATGTTTTAAGGTATCAAGCGCCGTGTTCAACCACAAAACTCACCACAGTGGCGCACGATCCACCGATATTGAGTGTTTGTATGCGTTTGGCATTTTCAATTTGGCAATCTTGCGCAGTGTGTGTCACTTGCTTGGCAGCATCCCACACCATTCGCGTGCCCGTTGCTCCCACGGGGTGACCGCAACCAATCAAGCCACCACTTCGGTTGATGGGGCATGAGCCATCAGAATCAATCACACCTTCTTCAATGGCGCGCCAACTTTGACCCGGTGGTGTCAAACCTAAATGATCGATCGCCATGTATTCGGTGGTTGTGAAACAGTCGTGTGTTTCAATGCCACTCATTTGGTCAATACCACTGACACCGGCGCGACGCCAAGTATCTTCAATGGTTTGTCTCACGTGTGGAAACACATAAGCATCATTGGCACTGCGCACCAATTTGTCTTTGAGCTTGAGGCCAGCGTTGCGATGCCCCCATCCTGCTATACGTGCCATTTTTTCAATGGGTTGACCCGTTTGTTGCGCATGTTGTTTTGCAAATGCGGCAGAGGCCAATATCACCGCGCAAGCGCCATCGGTGATTTGCCCGCAATCTTGTCGCCTCGTTCCTGGCTCAATCATCGGATTGGCCGTGTCATCATCTGTGAAACTCAACTCATCAAACTGCCATTTGCGCGTTTGCGCCAAAGGATTTTTTTTTGCATTGCCATAATTGATTTGTGCAATTCGATTGAGGTATTGACGATCCAATCCATATCGTTTTCCGTATTCTTGCGCCAACAAACCAAATGCAGCTGGCCACATGAAAGTGCAATCGATGTCTTCATGTCCTTGCCAAGCGGCCGCGTTTTGATTGATGGAAGATTGATCGCCGCTGAGATTTTTAAATTCCTCAACACCCAACACCAAAATGCAATCGTATCGACCCGCTTCAATTTCTGCCATGGCAGACAAAATGCCCAACGATGACGATGCACAAGCGCCTTCGTGGCGCATTGCAGGAACGCCCCAGAGCTCAGGTATGACCTGCGCCACCATGGCGCCTAAATGGGCTTGTTGTCGTTGTAGTTCTGCAAAAGCGTTACCCACATGAATGCTTTGAATCTGATCAGGATTGATCTGACTGTTTTGCATGGCCGACCAACTGGCTTCATGCACCATGTGCGAGATATCTTGACCTTGTCGTGACCAAGCTTTTGCAAAATCGGTTTGATATCCGCCCAACACAAATACAGGTTCGGTCATCTTTTTCTCCTTTAGGTTGGGTAAGGTAATGCACGCATGCGTTGCGTTGCTTGTTGGTATTGAGCAGCCAATTCATCAACCACAGTGGCAACGGGTGCGACCGAGTGAATATTGCCCAAGCCTTGACCTGCAGCCCATACTTGCACCCATTTTTTATTTTCAAATGATTGACTGCTATCGTATTGCCGCGTCGGTGCGCTGGGCATATTGTCTGGATCTAATCCGTTGTCTTTGAGCGATTGTTTCAACCAGCTTGCAGGTGTACCTGTAACGCCTGCACTCACTATCAAATCATCGATGCTGCTGTTGACCACCATTTGTTTGTAAGCGTCGGGCGCCATGCTCTCGGTGGTTGGAATAAAACGCGTACCCATATAAACAAAATCTGCACCACTAGCAATGGCACCGGCTACGCCCCAACCATCGCTGATACCGCCACCCACAATCACATGGCCATCAAAAAATTCACGAATCGCGCTGACAAATGCAAAGGGCGATAAAAATCCTGTATGACCACCTGCACCTGCCGATACGCAAGCCAAACCATCGGCACCTGCGGCCACTGCCTTTTTAGCCAAGCCAATGGTGATCACATCGGCGAACACCAACCCACCATAACCATGCACCACCTCGATGGCGGGCTTGGGACTTCCTAATGCAGTCACCACAATGGGTGGTTTGAATTTTGCAATCAACGCCAAATCTTCGGGTAAGCGTGTATTGGATGAATGCGTGACTAGATTGGCGCACCAGGGCCCTGGTTGATGAACAAAATCTTTGGCTTTTGCAATACCCTCTGTGATTTCGTGCATCCATTCACCCAATTTTTCAATCGGTCGCGCATTGGGCGTAGGAAATGCACCAATGATGCCCGAACGACATGCGGCAATCACCAACTCAGGGCCAGAAATTAAAAACATGGGCGCTGCAAAAACAGGCAGACGCAATGGGTAAGGGAAGGGTGCTTTCATTTATTCAGTCGCTTTAAAACCAGAAATACGAACGGCTTCACCCCAGCGTTTGAAGTCGGCCATCATGAATCGTGAAAATTCTTCAGGTGTTGAGGGTAGAGTTTCAAAATCCATTGCACGCCATTTGTCACGAACATCTGAGCTTTTCAAAGCTTTGACAAATTCCGCGTTCAATCGATTCACCATTGCATCAGGTGTGCCTGCTGGCGAACTGACTGCCGCCCATATATAAATTTCTAAATCTGGAAAGCCCTGCTCACGAAATGTGCCAACGTTTGGCATCAAACTGGAGCGTTGTGGACTCGTCACAGCCAATACTTTTACTTTTCCTGATTCAAGGTGGGGTTTGACCGCCAACAAAGGCAAAAATGCCGCATGAACTTGACCACCCACTAAGTTTTGTACCGCAGGTGGCGTGCCATTGAATGGCACATGTGTCATATCAATGCCAGCACGTTGATTCAAAATAACCCCTGCAAAATGCGACGAGTTACCCGCGGTGAAAGATGCATACGACACTTTGCCAGGATTGGCCTTGGTCCAAGCAACAAACTCTTTCACATCATTGGCAGGAACACTGGTGTGAACGGCTAGCACCATGGCGGAGCCTAAAAAATTGGTGATGTGCTTGAAACTTTTTTCTGGATCGTAGGGTAGTTTGCTAAAGGTATGTGGATTGATGGTGAACATGCTGGTGTTACTCAGCAATAAGGTGTAGCCATCAGGCGTGGCTTGAGCAACAGCCTGCGCAGCAATAATGCCAGAGCCACCTGGCTTGTTTTCAATCAATAAAGGTTGCCCTGTATTTTTTTTAAACTCCTCAGCAACGATGCGCAAAGAAGTGTCCAAGGTGTTGCCAGCAGCAAAGGGCACGATGATGCGAACAGGTCGATCAGGAAACGTGGTTTGTGCATAAGTTGCTTGCAACGCAATCATCCACAACAAACTCCATTGGCTTATTTTTAAAAATAATTTATTCATACTTTTTTCTTTCAGGGTTGATTCATGACTTTGCTCACCAAGCGCTTGAGCGCATGAGTCACAGCAGTTGGATTTTCTTGAGGCGTCATGTGCCCCGCTTCATCAATCCAAAATAATTCAGCTTGCGGCAGTGTTCGTGCAGAAAATTCAGAGAGTGCAGGGGGTGTTGTTTTATCTTCGACACCGCAGATCACGTGAAGAGGAATGCTTAAAGCTTTTAAAGCATCAATGTAATCTTTTCGCTGTGCAATGGCTTGCAACTGACGAATGGCAGTCGGCCCCCCCACGTCGAGCAAGATTTGAAGAATCGACTGCATCAATGCTTGATTGCCATGGCTTTGTGGATGCGTACCGTATTTGGCAATGTTTTGTGCCATTTTTGGAAAATTCGATTGCATGACCGTGATTGTTTTTTCACGCGCTACCGATGCCTCGGGCGAATCAAGTTGTATGGATGAATCGATGAGTGCCCAGCCGTTAACTCTGCGCATGGGGTTTGCGAGCATTTCACAGGCGACATAGCCACCCATTGAAAATCCAACAATCACTATTTTTCGATTTGCAGGTTCGTCAATAACCAATTGCCATGAATCTTGCGCCATCTCAGAAATACTTGATTGGGTAAGCACTTGAGCAACACGTGTATCAGAAAATGGTTTGACAAGTTCAGCCACATCGGCCCAAACACGGTGATCATTGAGCATGCCTGGAATGAGTAAAAGCAATGGTTTCATGAGATAAATTTCAATCGTGCTTGTTCGCGCAAATCACGTTTGAGAATTTTCCCAACGGGATTGCGTGGCAATGTGGTTACAAACATCAAATATTCTGGTAATTTAAAAATCGCAATGTGTTTTTGATTTTTCAAATGATCGTTGATACTTTTTAGGCTGACATTCTGTTCGTCATCGGTGGCGATGCAGGCACAAATTTTTTCACCCATGATTTGATCGGGTACAGCCACCACCGCCGCCTCCTTCACGCCAGGACAAGCGAGCAATAAATTCTCCACTTCCTCAGACGATATCTTCATGCCGCCGCGAATGATTAAATCTTTAGATCGACCCACAAATTGGTAGTATTGATGTTTAGGCCCAGCAATTTGAAACAAATCCCCAGTTTTGTAAAAACCTTGATCGTCAAAAGCGGTTGCAGTCATTTCGGGTGCGCCAAAATAGCCGCTAAAAATGGTGGGTCCTTCAAACCTTAACTCACCTGTTTTTCCAGACTCTACAATTTCTTCTTCGGTTAGCAAGTCCACCAAGCGGGTTTTTATTTTTTTCGTTGTTGAAATTTTCCAATCAAATCCTTCAACACCGGCGCGGGGAAAATAAGCCGCACGCCACTGAGGATCTGGCACATCAATGTCGCTTGCAGTTAATGCTGCACCCTCATTGGATCCAAAATAATTAACAATGCGAACGCCATACTTTTCTTCAAAACCTCGCACCATCCAGTCCGATAAGGGCGCTGATCCCGATCCGATTCGACTCAAACGCTGAAAATCAATACCTTCAAGCAGATGTTCATTTTGAAGCAGGGTATTTAAAATCGCAGGTGCACAAACCGTGTAATCAATTTGTTCTGTTCTCAGTTGGTGCAAGAAAACATCCAATTGAAAAGGCTGGTGTTGAATCACGGTGCCACCCAACACCAGCCAAGCCGCAAAACCAGTTGAAAAACCAGCCATGTTGATGAGTGGAAAAGGATTGAGTAATCTTGCGAAAGGTTTGAGATTGCCCGCTTCAATGATGGAGGGTGCTACCACCAACCATTCGTTGTGACTGCGTGGAACTCCTTTGGGCTGCGCTTCTGTGCCTGATGTCCAGCATATGGTGAACACATCGTTGGCTGTGATGTTGGCGTTTTTGTGAGCAAGATCAATCGCTTGCAGTTGTTGATCTGAAACGCCTTTGAGCATGTCTTTAATTTGAATGTGTTGGTCTTGCTGATCTCCCCAAACGATCATATTTTTTAAATGCGTGTGTTCTGATTGCAGCGCCAACCACATCCCCTGTGAATCAAGCTGTCTTTCTTTTTGTCTCAAACTTGCAAAAGTCACAACCGCTTTGGCTTGTGTGATTTTCAAGATGGTATGGAGTTCATTCTCACGAAATTGAATCGGTACGGGTGAAACAATCAGGCCCAACTTTGCACACGCCAAATACACCACAAATTGTTCAACGCAGTTGGGCATTTGCGCAACGACTACATCATCTCGGTTCAATCCGCGTTGTAACAAATGCCAACTCAAGGCGTTGACCGCCTGAGATAAAGATAACCAAGTCAGACTTTGCTTATGTTCATATGCAAAATCACTGCGATTGGCAGCGTCAACAACCGCAGTGGCTTGCGGCCTTTGTTGACAATGATCGACAAACAAATCCCAAAGCGTGTGTTGTCCCCACCAACCTTGGTTTGTGTAGCGATCAATTTTTTCCTGCGCAACTACGACCATGGTTTTTCAATGGTGTGATCAATAACCACGCTTGAGTCTTTCACCACTGACCCATGTCGCATGAAAACCATTGGGTACTCTTTGCGGCATTCGAATGCTTGCTACGGGTCCTTGTGCCACATTTTTGGCATCAAAGATGGTGATAAAGGAAGCTTGCTTCAAGTCATCCCACATGAAACCCACCAAATAGCCGTCATCTTCTTCCTTCCAATTGTCTTTGGGCGCAAAAGGCGCTTCGCTGAACCATTTGCGCACACCGCCGTGATAGGTGGTGCAGTTATCGCGTTCTAAGTCGTAGCGAACAATGCCACAAAAGCGAGGGTCTTCCGCGCGGTTGCTTCTACCCATCAACACATTCCACGAAAAGCGAGTCTTATAGCCTTGCATCCAAGAATTGATCACAGGAAACTCTTGGTTGATGATGTCATCAATGACGCGCTCTTTGGTTTTGCCAGTGCGCAAATTGAATCGCCACTCATAAAACATGAAATCATGTTCTAAATTGGCCAACATTTTTGGAAAACAATCCACATCAATATTTCCTCTGTAGTCGCGAGGCAATCTAAATGGCGTACCCGTCATCACAATTTCAATACCACCGTGTCCATCCTCTTCTTCCCAACAATTGGAGACGTGATACATGTAAGTGGGGCTGGCTTCAAACCACCTGATTTGATCGGGCGTTCCGTGACGCGGAATCACGCCAAATCGAGAAGGCATCTCGTGATAAAACTTGAGTTTGTGGCGACCTGCTTTAAAAGCTTCCATGTCGTAAAACAAAGGCAAGTCATGTACCACGCTGTAATTGGGCGTAATGGCCATATCGTGTGGCAATCGAGGCCCTGGTAGTTGTACAGGCATAAAAGTTTTCAATGACCCATGTCTATCCATTACGCCATAGTGCATATAGGGTGTCTCTTTGCCATAAGCAAAAAATAAAAATTCACCGGTACGCTCATCCACTTTGGAGTGTGCAGAAATAGGAAGACCTTGAATGCGTGGGTCTACATCGATTTTTCCAGCGGTGGACAAATCATGAGGTCTGACTTGATAAACCGCACCACCCAAATACCACATCGAAATTAAATGTCCTGCATAAAACTTCACGTCGGTATTAGACGTGTTCTTCAGTGGTGCATCGGGCCTGTCTTTGCGCGGTGGATCTTTGATGCCTTGCCATAATGCTTGACCTGCCTTCAACTCTTCTTGCAAGCCATCGGTCATCACCCAACGATTGCTGTATTGCGCTTTACCACCTTCAAAGCGAACAGCATGCAACATGCCATCACCATCAAACCAGTGATAGCGCCCATTGGCCTCAAATTTTCGGTTGGGTCCATTGCGCACATACATGCCCGTTAAATCTTTTGGAATTTCGCCTTCAACATCGGTTAAATCGATGGTCATTTCTTGGTTGATCGGTGCAAAGCCACCTGTTAATACTGGAATTTCGTTGATACCCATTGGATTCTCCTAAAAATTTTTACATTTAAAAATCAATTTTCAATACGAGGTCTTCGCGACTGTGAAATACAAAAACGATTAGCAACAAATGCCAGATGTGTGAGACTAGCGGTACCAGCTTTATTCAAGCCCGTCACATGGTAGTCACTGTAGGCTGCAGCAAAATTAAGCGGCATGGGCCCTGTTAAATTGATGGTGAGTTGGGCGCCTGCGCGCGCATACTTGTGGGTAGCTTTCTGGATATAGGACTCATCGGTTGAATACAAAAATGCAGTCAACCCGCCCAGTTCGCGCACATCTTTTGTGGCTTGTTCAATGGCGTCGTTGTCATCTTCGCAAGCGATCACAAAACTGATGGGGCCAAATTGCTCTTCACCGTACAAATCACGCTCATGCGTTGAAACCTTCAAAATCAATGGTGTCGAGGTTCTGGCATTGGGGAAATCTGGATGCTCATAAGGTTGAGGTGACAACAAAACTTCACCTCTTTCACCCCCTTGGTATTCCAACTGCTTCAACAGTGTGATGGTTTGTGGTGATTGAATGGTTGCCAAAATCATGGAGGCTTTTTTGGGGTCACTGCCCACTTGTGCCACAGCTTGAGCCAATCGCTTCGCAACTTCATCTAATCCTACGCGGCCTTGCGGCGTATTCATCCCATTCTTTGGGATATAAATATTTTGCGGACTCGTGCACATTTGCGCACTGAACATGCAAAGCGTGGTTGCAAGGCTTCTGAGGACCGCATCTAAATCGTTTGCAGAATGCAAGACAACCGTATTGCATCCTGCAGTTTCTGTAAATGCAATCGCAGGATATGCATTTTTTTCAACCCATTGACCAAATCTCGCACTACCCGTGAAATCAACCATGGCTGTTTTGGAATGTTGCACCAAATATTTGCCCAATGGTTGCTCTGTGCTGTCTAAACACATCGTCACCAAATTGGGATCAAAGCCATTAGATTGGAGCACTTGTCGAAACACACGAACCGAAATAGCCATGGGAAGCACAGTGGCAGGATGAGGTTTCACAATCACCGCATTGCCAGTGGCCAAATTTGCCATCATGGAGGGCCAAGCATTCCATGTCGGGAAACTCGCGCAGGTGAAGCACACAGCTACACCTCTTGGAACAATTTGGTAATGTTTATTCAAAACAATTTGCGCATGACCAAAAGAGCGCTCCCAAGTGGATTGAGGTGTCACTGATCGCATCGCTTGCTCGGCATAAACCAAGGCCTCGATACCTCTGTCCAATGCATTAACGCCCGAACCTGCATAGGCCATGTTGGCGCTTTGACCCGCTGTATGCATCACTGCATTGGCAATTTCAAACAGATGCGAACGAAAAATAACATCCAACACATCCATCAACACGGCAATGCGCTCATCGATACTGGCTTTGGTCCATGAATCAATGGCTTTTTCTGCCACAGTGAACAAGTCATCGGGATTGGCTTGCGGGTATTGAATATGCAATGGCAATTGTGTGTAGGGGGAAACCTCTTCACCGATCCAACCAACAGTGGCGGGTTGATCCAATTCAAAGCGTTGCCCTAGTTGCGCTTCAAAAGTCTGTAATGCGCGTTCCTGTTCTGCCGCCCAATTGGGATATTTACTGGACATCTCTGGATAGGGGCTCCAACAATGCCTACTTTGGCAAGCCAACTTTGCCTTTTCAAATACATCGTTGTATTTTTTTAAATCAATCATGCGCTTTGCCGTTTTTTCCAGATCAATCGATGATGCCGATCAATGGTAGTACCAGGTACCGGGTCAGACGCCGAAAGAGTCAGTAATCCTTTTTCATCGAAACTCATATTTCTGATTTGATCGGTTCCAACAAAATTGGGATTCAGTGCATGCGTGACATGGTGAATAACTTGCATACCCTGCATCGTTTCTTGAACATCAAAAGGTCCTGCATATTGAAAGTAACTTTCAAACGCATCCAATCTTTCTTGTTCAGGTGCGCTTCGAACACTTGCGCTCGATAAGCGAGGACGTTGTGCACGTGCAATACAAGCTGACATGACTCCATCATTGGAGTATTGAATCCATCCGCTTGCGTCTGGGCCATAGGGGTAGCTTGTGGGACGTGAGTCGTCGTAGGCAATTTCCCAACGAACCAACTGCCATGCGCCAATCAACCGGGGCCTTTGTTCATTCAAAAAATTGTTCAATTAGACCTCTTTACTTTCCTAATTGAACCAAGTCTAGATCGAATTGACGGGTGAGGACTATAGGGTAATCATGTATATTTTATAAAAACTAAACCAATCGACCGTGCCGCCAAATCGACCAAGCACCACCCAGAGTCACAAGCAGCATTCCCACCAGCATAAACAAGGCGGTCACCTCAGACATCTGATGCTTTTGCATCACAATGCGCATGCTCAAGGATTGGTAGATTCTTTCCATGTCTTTTTCTGATGCAGCTCGGAAATATTCACCGCGCGTCATCTCAGCCACTTGTTTGAGCGGCGCTTCATCCAATTTAACCCGCATCGCCATGCCTTGCGCTTTCAAAATCACACCCTCGGGTGTACCAAAGCCAATCGTGTAAATGCGAACACCTAAGTCAGCTGCTACTTGCGCCATCTTGATGAAATCGGGCCCAATGTTGCTTTGACCATCGGTCATTAAAACAATCGCTGCAGAACTATTCGCACCCGGTTCGAGTTTGATTTTTGGAACAATCGGTTGATTGCTTTTGTTCGGCGTCAGTGCAGGATTTTGTTCGGGACGCATTTCGGGATTGATTAATTGATCAACGTTAATTCCAGACGCAGGCAACATCGCCGCCAATGAAATCACAATGCCACTACCTAATGCAGAACCGCGTTGCAAAGGCAAGTTATCGATAGCCTTCATCAAGTCATCGCGTGTCTCTGTGGGCGCTTGCACCACAGCGGCTGTTCCCGCCACACTCACAATACCCAACTTCACATGCGATGGTTGTCCGTTGACAAACAAACGTGCAGCAGTTTGCGCCGCTTCAATGCGACTGGGTTGCACATCGCTCGCGCGCATACTGCCCGAACTGTCAATGGCGAGCATCACTGTTTCCATGCGTGAAGGCAATAACAAAATAGCGCGTGGACGTGCCATCGCAAGTAACAATACCCCAATACCCAATGCCATCACAAGGGTAAAGCCATGTCTGCTCAACCATGAGCGCACAGCGCCTTTCGAGACATATGAATCTGTCCAGGGTGTATTCAAAGGTGCGTGTTTTTGTTTGGATCGTCGCACTAAAAAAATATAAAGCAGCATGATCAAGGGCAGGGCGCACAACCCCCACAACATGAGGGGCCAAATCCAAGTGATGGAATGCAACTCCAACATGCTTAATGCACTCCTGAAGGTCTGTGCATCTCGCGATGGGCATTTGCAGAAGCAGAACCCGTCGCCCATTGACCTCTGCGTTTCCTCAATTGAATGAATTGCAAAATCGCTTCATCCAAAGGCTCATCGGTTTGCAACTCCAAACAATCCACGCCTGAGCGTGTCAAGCATCCCAATAAATATTCTTCGCGCTCTTTGGCAAGCGCCGCAAATCGATCACGAAAACCACGGTCGTTAGCATCAATCAGAAGTTGCTCACCGGTTTCTGCATCTTGCACCACGACCAAGCCCATGTTTTGTAAATTCATTTCAATCGGGTCGCGCAATCGAACCGCAATAACCTCGTGTCGACGCGCCAACTGAGACAACGCACCTTCCCATCCAGGTTGACTGATGAAATCTGATATCACAAAAACAGTTGATCTTTTTTTGATTGACGCTTGCGCTTGCAACAGCATTGGGCCTAAATGTGTTTCTTCGCCTTTGTCGGGCGCAACACTCTTGGCGATTCGATCCATCAAATGCAACACATGTCGTTTGCCCGTTCTGGCAGGAATGACCACATCTGCTTTTTGTGGACTGCTGGCAAACAACATCGCGCCTACAGGGTTACCGCGTCGAGTGAGAATGCGCGCAAGAACAGCAACCAATGTCGTTGCCAAATGGCGTTTGGTTTGCAATTGTTCTGATCGACCCACCGAGCCCGATAAATCCATCACAAACCAAGCCGTCATGTCGCGGTCTTCTTGATGCTCACGAACATAAGGGTCTTGCATACGCGCGGTCACATTCCAATCGATGTGTCTCACATCATCGTGCGATAAATATTCTCTTAAATCAGCCAACTCCATGCCAGAGCCACGAAATAAAGTTCGATAGTCGCCTTGCAATTGACCATCGAGTCGCTTGATCACTGTCCACTCAAGACGTGCCAATATTTTTTGTGGATCGTTTTGCGTGGACGCAACTTCAGATGAAGCCTCAAGGGCTTCATCGTTTTCTATCAAAGGCTCCTCGGGTTTAGTTCTGCGCAGGAATTTGAACATGCGTATCCAATGGCTTATCGGGCGCAGCAACCGTTTGCAAAATTCGAATGATGATGCTGTCGGGTGTAAGGCCTTCCGATAAAGCCTCGTACGACAACACCAATCGATGACGCAATACATCGGGCACCAAATCAATCACATCTTGCGGTAGTGCATAAGCGCGTCCACGTAAAAATGCCAATGCACGTGCGCCTTCAATCAAACCAATGGTGGCGCGTGGACTCGCACCAAACGTGATGTGCTTGGTTAAATCGGGCATGCCATAGCGTGCAGGGTCACGAGTGGCAGATACCAATCGCACAGCGTAATGCACCAAGGCAGGATCGACATAACCTTTTCTGCAATCGGCTTGTAGTTGTGTGAGTTGATCGGTGGTGGCAACTGCAACTACTGACGTTGCAGGGCCCGTCACGCGTTGCACAATCACGTATTCTTCTTCTTCGGTGGGGTAACCAATTAAAACCTTCATCATGAAGCGATCGACTTGCGCTTCAGGCAATGGATAAGTGCCTTCGGTCTCGATGGGGTTTTGTGTGGCCATCACTACAAAAGGTTTGGGTACTTTGTGACTTTCACCCGCGATCGTCACTTGACGTTCTTGCATCACTTCGAGCAAGGCACTTTGCACCTTGGCTGGCGCTCTGTTGATTTCATCGGCCAACAACAGGTTTGAAAAAACAGGACCGAGTACGGTTGAAAAGTCTCCTGTTTTTTGGTTATAGATGCGTGTGCCCACCAAATCAGCGGGCAACAAATCGGGCGTGAATTGAATGCGTTTGAATTGACCACTGAGTGTTTGAGCCAAGGTGTTCACTGTGAGAGTTTTGGCCAAGCCTGGAACACCTTCAATCAACAAATGACCTTGCGCCAACATGGCCACCAAAATGCGTTCTAAAAACGCATCTTGACCCACCACCACACGTTTGACTTCAAATAAAACGCGCTCCATCAAAGCAGCAGTTTGTGGCACCGCATGAATCGCTGAAGAACGGTTCCATGCGTTGTTGTCTTGAATCATGCCTGTCTCACTTTCTTGTTTGAATTAAAACGGGGGAATACCCACTGCCAAACCTGCCTCTTCAATCGTGATTGCAAAACCAATGCCGATGAAAGTTCGAGCACCACTGGGATTCAAAATAGCCGTCACGATACCAACTACTTCGCCCGCCATATTGACCAGTGGCCCACCCGAATTTCCAGGGTTGGCTGCAGCGTCAAATTGAATCAAACCACTGATGATTTTTTTGCCCTCTGCTTGAAACTCACGATTCAATCCAGACACAACACCTGACGAAACGGAGGGGCCCATTCCAAATGGAAATCCGACTGCTACGACTTCATCACCTGGCAATAAATTTTGAGTGCTACCGAGCACAGCAGGTGCTAAATCATCGGGTAATTTTTCGGGTTTGATAATGGCCAAATCTTTTTCGGGACGAATACCCACGACGTGTGCAACCGATTCAAAACCATCAAAAAAAGTAACCACTAAACGTGTCGAACTATTAACCACGTGCAAGTTCGTCAAAATCGTTCCGTCTTCCATCACCACAACGCCCGAGCCCACACCCGTTTCTTTTTCGCCAGCTTTTGGGTCTTTGGGATCCACAGCAAAACCGCGCACACGAACAACCGACTGACGAACCAACTCTGCTGCTTTGGCTGTGCGAGAAGGTAGGTCTTTGGTTTGAAAGGTATATATCACCGCTGCATCAATGTCTTCTTGTGTGAGCGTTTGCGTTGGCGTTTGCAAAATCGATTGAGCGATCCATCCCGATAGACCCAAGCACAGTCCTAATAAAAATAAAACAGTTGATTTAGAAGATAGCAAACGGGTCCACCGATTGATGCGCGATGACGACTCCAACTTGGCTTCTTGCGCTTCAACCAATACCGCAACGCCCATATCATTATTGGCGTTGCGTCTTTTGCTGTAGAGGGCGACTCTTTTCATAGGTTAAACCTTATCACACCAAGCAGTGTTAAAGTTGAGCCTCATAAAAGTCCTTCAATCATGTTCCACTTTATTTGGCCAGATATGTTGTGGGGATTGGCAGCCATTCCGTTGCTGGTCATCCTGTACTTGTGGATTTTGAACCGCAGACGACGCGTGGCTGTGGTTTACCCTAGTTTGTCCATCATTCGCCCTGCATTGGGGCGGTCCCTCAAGTGGAGGCGACATATCCCGCCTTTTTTGCTGCTGTGCGCCATTGCCAGTGCGCTCGTTGGTGCCGCTAGGCCCAGCGCACAAGTGGTGTTGCCTGCAGATTACCTCACCTTGGTTATGGCCATGGATGTCTCTCGAAGCATGCTGGCTCAAGACGTGCCACCCAGTCGAATTGAAGCAGCACAAGCGGCCGCTAAAGAGTTTTTAAAAGATTTACCTGCCAATGTTCGCGTGGGTATTGTTTCTTTTGCAGGCTCGGCTCAATTGGTTCAAAACGTCACCGATCAACGCGAAGATTTGATTTCTGCAATCGATCGCTTTCAATTGCAAAGAGGCACAGCAACAGGTAGTGGATTACTCGTTGCATTAGCCACGCTTTTGCCAGATGCAGGTATCGATGTCGAGGCTGCAATTTATGGCAGTGATTTTGTCGGTGGTGGATATGGGGCTCGACCTCTAGAGAGGAAACCCAATGCCAAAGTAGAAAAACCACCACCACCTGTTCCTGTTGGTAGTTACACAGCAGGCGCGATTTTGTTGCTATCAGATGGTCGACGCACAACAGGACCAGACCCTATGGCCGCCGCAAAAATAGCTGCAGATCGAGGAGTACGCGTTTATACAGTAGCCTTTGGCACACCTGACGGATTTATTCCAGGTATGGAAGGTTGGTCTTACTACACCAAGGTGGACGAAGAAACCTTGCAAGCCGTTGCAAAAATAACAGCGGGTGAGTTTTTTAAAGCTAGCAATGCCAACGACTTGAAAGTGATCTATCAACATCTCTCATCGCGTTTCGCCCTTGAAAAACGCGACACAGAAATTTCAGCACTCTTTTCGATGGCTTCTATTGTGTTGATTGTGCTGGCTGGATTTTTATCGATGCTCTGGTTTCGCAGACCTGATTTACGCACGAATCTCGACCAAGCCTAATGCGCGTTTCAGATCGTGACTGGTCATGGGCTTAATGGGCATGTCATCAAAGCCTGCAGCCAAAATCAGCTTGCGTTCGTATGACATGGCATGTGCGGTATAGGCAATCATTCGAATGTGATCATAAGACGAATTTTTTTGAGTGACGCACAAAAATCTGTTCCATTCATCATGGGTATGGATATATCACTTAACAGATGTGTATAAGGTGACGCATCTATTTTTAAAAGATCCAAGACTTTTGAAAAATCTTCGAACTCGTGGACTTGATGTCCTAATGGCCTGAGTAATAGACCCGGAAGAATGCGATTGCTGCTCACATCGTTCA
>Ga0214919_10003685_pt1 | contig 22923 bp, 16 predicted proteins | sample LL1503_MetaG_FD_177994 | JGI IMG/M metagenome (GOLD analysis project Ga0214919, IMG submission 177994) | Freshwater microbial communities from Lake Lanier, Atlanta, Georgia, United States - LL-1503 | ecosystem: Environmental > Aquatic > Freshwater > Lake | place: USA: Georgia | collected... | reverse complement strand
GTGGCAATGAAAGACCTAGTAATATTAATGAGACAACTAATTGTTTACCCGAATCTGTAATAATTGAATTGTATGAAGGTTCTAAACCAGATGATATTAATAGGATGTTTAAGCGGAAGTTCCTAGGTTCATTAGAACATAAACAAATTCAAAAGGTTTGTATAGAACACAATGTAAAAACAAGTGTGGAATATTCGCAATTGCGAGAACAACTAATTGATTTGGTGGAAGATCCTAGAAATAGGGGAGAATCCTGGTTTACCTTTTTAAATCCTACAACTAATGAAAGGATAACACCTAAGGAGTTTGTAGAAGTATTAGATAAAGAGGGTATTAAATCAGCTATCATATACGATAATTGGTTATTAACTAATAAAATAAATTTACCAAGTGTTCAAAACATTCTAGACGGATATTTTGGAGATGAGACTAATTTTAGCATTGTCTTATCAAAATACACAGCAGTTAAAAAATTTAATGGTCGGCGATAAAGTTTATTGTATTTTAAAATTATATGTTGATATTTTAAAATTATATGTGGATATTTTAAAATTTTACTTTGATATTTAAAAAACCTATTTAAATATTTTCTTTCTATATAATATAAGAAAAATTGATGGAGGGGTCAGAAAGTTTTAATACAACTACTAAGAAGACAACTATGGCGACTATTGCTGAATTTTCTGCTTCACTCCTAAAGTGTCGCGATATCCTTCGTAAGGATGGTATTACCGGAATGGATAGTATGCGAACGATTTGCCTATATATTCTAGCCAAATTTTTTAATATCGACCGCTGTAAAGTTCTTGAAGTCCCCGAACATCTTGCTTGGGAGAATATTATGATTACACTTCGGACTAAGAACGGTGGGGTTCAACATTCACTAGAATACTTTAAGAGCAAGGATGACGATTCTATTATTTACCATTTTGACAAACTGTTTAATACACAAGAACTACCTTTTAATATCAAGTCGCCAAATGTTCACAAAGAAATTCTAGAAATTATCGACCGTATCGATTTCTCGAAATTTGACCTACATATGGATGTAATTGGCTATGTATTTGAACAACATCTTAATACCGGCGCTTCTAGTTCTAGTCGTGACCTTGGACAATATTTTACAGACCGTTCTATCTGTAATTATATTGTAGAACTATGTAAGCCTGGTTTTAAAGTACCAGGTGTTATTGAAAGTATTTGTGACCCCACTATGGGAACAGCAGGGTTCCTAACAAGTGCTGTTAAATACTATAACAAGCTAAATGCTAATATTGACTGGTCTGTACAACAACAACAAATTCACGGGTGTGACCTTGATGCTAAAGTATCGGGTCTAGCAAATGTAAACATGTTTATTGAATCTAATGGTGCCAAGTTTGAAAACATCCTTGAAAAGGATTCTCTACACAACGACCTTCCACAATCTGGTTACGATGTTATCCTAGCCAATATGCCCTTCGGTATTAAGGGGCTAAAACATGCTGAGGTTTGCGAACGTGTGAAAGCCCTAAAGATTAATGGCACCAAATCAGAGCCATTGTTCTTACAACTAATTATGGCTTCACTAAATAAGGGTGGTCGTTGTGCTGTTGTAGTTCCCGATGGTGTATTAATCAACTCGTCAAATCTTCACAACGGAACACGTGAATACTTGCTTGATAATTTTGAGCTTAAGAAAGTAATTAAGATGGATGGTACCTTTTTTATGAATACTGGTATTAAGCCGTCTATTCTATTTTTTGAAAATACTGGGTCCTCTACTGGTCCTATTGAATTTTGTGAAGTTTCTAAAGGTTCTGATGGAACTGTTACTGAAAAGTCGATTGTTACGGTAGACCGAGACCAACTAGATGCGGCATTTACCTTAGATATGCGCAAGTTTATTGTAGATGATAAACCTAAGACCAATACGGTTTATCCAATGGTTAAACTAGAACATTTGGTCACATTTAAAAATGGTAAGAATATTCCAGAGCGTGAACGTAAAGAATTCGGAACATATCCATATTATGCGTCAAATGGCATCAAAGGATATGTAGAAGAGTATATTTTTGAAGGGACATATATTCTTTTGGGGGACCAAGGTTCTGCCTGGGATCGCAGCTTACATTTTGTTAAAGATACTAAATTTTATGCAGGAAATCATACTATTACAATGTGCTCTAGTGATACTAACAAAGTATTAATTACATATTTATATTATTGTCTTAAGCTTACAGAATTATCTAAATATAATAAACTTGCTTCACTCATTCCAGAACTAGATAAAGAGTCATTTTATAATCATGAAATCCCTCTACCACCCCTAGAGGTTCAACAACAAATTGTAGAAACACTAGACCGTATTTATGAATCAAAAGAATTTAGTGTTAAACTATCCGATAATATTAAATCGCAAATGTCAGCACTAGTTAAGTCGGTGGCTGGCCGTGGATTTAATGAGGTTAAACTAGAAGATGTATTGGAGATTGTTGGCGGTAAAGGAAATTATGACCGTTCAAATGAATATAGTATTCCTTATTATGATTCGAATGGTATTATTGGATATGTTGAACAACCACTATTTACAGGAGAATATACTATCACAGCTCGTAATATGAGTATTGGCTCGGTCCATTATATCAACGGTCCATATTATCCATCAGACCATACAATTAATTTTACATCAAAAGATATTAATGTTGTCAATAATCGGTATTTTTATTATTGGTTGTTTTTCAATAATCATATTCTTAAAAACTTGTCTTCTGGTATTAAACCAGGTATTCGTAAGGGTGATGTAGTTCTTATCAACTTTCCTCTACCACCACTCGAATTTCAACAAGACCTTGTTCGACGTCTAGAAGCTCTAGATAGTCAACTTAAATCTCTCGATGACCTCGCTAAGAGCAGCGAAGATAATGCTAAATACATGTTAGAATCGTATCTAACACCAGCTATTAGCAATGATTCCGAAACAGTTCAAGAAAATGTCGAAGAGGTTGTTGAAAAACCGAAGAGGAAGATTATTCGTAAGGTTAAATCTGTTGAATAAATATAGATTTGAATGTGTATGTAATATATTTAATAAAATACTTTGTTAAATATATTATTCGGTTTGTTTAATTTAATTGGAATTATCTACATCTATATCTACATCAACATCTAAATCATAGGCAAAATATTTAACACCAATATATTGGAATAATCTTATTCTGTTATAGTAATGTATAAAAACAATGACATATTAAAATTATTTTTAGTAACAATTGTGTAATGCTACTAAAAATAATTTTAATTAATATATGATAAAGTGATGAAAGGAAAAGTTGGGTAAATTGGGTTAGCTCATTTCCGTAAAATGAAAATCAAAATTTAAATGGTCCAAAAAATCAAATACAAATTACCGGAAATGGGCTAACCCAATTTACCCAAATCATTTGATATAATATATTAATTTTCTTCAGTATCTTTTGGTATTTCACATATTATACTACATTTGTAATATTCAATACCGGATTTTCTAATCCCACATAATTCAGTAACATACTTACCAAATTCAGGTTTACTAATATAAATATCTTTATTACTATTACAATAGTGTAAATATAATTCTCCTTTGTCTTGTTTCCCATTAGGGTCAACTTTATAATTCTTGAAGAACCAGTTGCGGATTGGATTTTGTTCATCCAAGTACTCTTTAGTGTCATTCTTTACTTTGAGAGATTCATAAAATTTACCTCTATATTTATGATATATTCTAAAAAGCAAATGTATAAATCCATATTTGAAATCGTCGCTCTTTATAGTCTGTTTGATACGGATATCTTCCATTCTAACATTATTAATACATTCTTCTTTATTTGTTCCGGTAAAACTAAACGGAAATTCTATCTTTTTCAAACGAGCACCAACTGCGTCATCTTTTTTACTCAAATTAGGAATTGTGTTACAATTTAGATATAGAGTAAATTGGGGTTTGAATTTATAGGCAGTAGTATGGAGTGTTCGAACAGTTAAATCGCTGTTTCCGGTCCATTCTTTAATAGTACATGTTTTCAGCGAAAATGTTTTAGATACCGACTCGGGTTCTTCGGCAATAACAAACCGCTTTCGTTCTAAATTAGCCTTCTCGGTATTAATAGCATCGGCACCTTTACTATAGCTAGTTAATTGAGCTATATCAAGTGGATAATAATAGTCACCAAATATATATTTTATTAATTCACCCATACAACTTTTGCCATTACGGCCACTACCTGTAAAAATAATAAACTTTTCATTAATATTGTTACCGTATAAACTGATCGAAATAGATGAAAGGTACGAATCACATACATCCTGATCTTCGAAATAGTTAAATACGAAATTATTTACTTTATCAATATATTCTTCATTTGGCTCTTTATAACCATACCCACAAGATATAGTTAAATAGTCTTCTTTTAGTGTATATCTAACCTCACCAACATCTAAATCATATACAAACCCATTATTAAAGGCAAATAGATTAGGTTTGCTATCGAAACTCTTAAAAAAATATTCTGGTTCGTAACATAAACTCCGCAATTGGGCTATAACACCTTTTATAAAAGAGAAACTGCCAATATTATTGATAATTCGTTGTAATTTAAGGATTTTATCCTGTAAATATTTCCTTTCTTCACCTTCACCCATTTTAGAATTCATTTCAATGGTTTTGAGTCTGCCCTTTAAGATATTATAATGCTTTTCAATGATAGGAGAGACACATTTATTAATTCTGCTGGGTAGAATAACCTCATCATTTTCCAAATATTCCCATAAACTAGTAGTAGGATTGTACACTAAAAAGGTTTTCTTGGACACTCTAAAAAACAATTGGCCTTCATTATTCGAGAGGTATAAACAGGCAATATCAGAATGAGCATTTCTTTCAATAATTCTATCAATGATAGATTTCTCATTATAATAACTGTATTTTTTCAATATAGCAGTAGTCTTGGCATCATCGCTAATTCTAGCAAATTCTATAAGTTTGGGAATACCATATAAGTTTTTGTTTTTATCAATGGAATAATCATTCCATAATTCTCTATTTTCTACTTCATCATAGTTATCACACGTTTTAGAGAACTTATCGAAAGTATCGTAATCAATGCCAACATTTTTACAGGTCATGAGAAGATTAATCCAAGCACTATAAGAAGTAAAATTTTTACTCTCTATAATATCTAATAGTTCTAATAGAAATGGTTTATTGTCTTTAGTTTCTGTTTCTGTTTTTGTTTCAGTTTCATTTTCTTTCTTTTTCTCAGATTTTTTAGAATTACTATTTGTACTAATAGTACTACTAGTAACAACATCATCTAAAATTATGTATTCCTTTAAGATATTCCAATCGGTTCGTTTTAATTCAACACTATCCCTATAGTATACTAGTGTATCATTAGCTTCAACAATTAAATCTTTTATAAAGTCACCGTCGCATTTAGTGAAACATTTAGTCTTGTGTTTAAAATTTGGGATAGGAAAGTTGTCAATGTATAAATAGTAGTGCGGTTTCTTCTTTTTAGAGGAGAGGGTAAAAGGTGGTAGAAATCCTAAAATGTCTCTTACCATTTGGTGTATTTCGTCATTGCTTTTATTTAATTCATCGACGTCGAGTATGTAGATATTTTGGGAATATTTAAGGTAAACACTTAGGTGTGTAGATGTATTCTTTAGCAAGTCTTTTTGTATGGCTTCTAATTTTTTATCGGGACGGAGCATTTTAGTGTCTTCTTTGCCATTAGGCAAAACCTTCTTGTATCCATTGATACCACAATAGGCGACCTTTAAATTATTGAGGAATTCTTTAATTACGACACTACAAAAGTTGGGGTAGGGAGTAGCTTCTTCCATTTTCTGGGGTTCTACTATAGGAATAGAAAATTTTTCTAAGGGATTTGCGGAAAAAAATTTTCTTTGAAAATCTTCTTGGGATTTTTCCTTGGGAAAATTCAAACTTCGATTGTATATTTTTGGGTGCTGATATAAGCATATTTTTCCAGTGTATATTTAACTGTTTCAACAGTGTATTTAATATTTAGTGATTTTAGGATATTTCTCAGTAAAACCACATGCTCTTTACCACCATCGTAGTTTTCCTTTTTAAAACAAATCCAGCCAGAAGCCGAGAAATATTTGCCAATATCCTCTTTTAAATCGATAATTTGTTGAATCTTCTCTGGTGTTTTAGAGAGGTCATAAAGTGTAAAGGTGTTGTTTTCTTTAGTGAGGCCCAGAATAGTAATAATTTTGTCATAAATTTCGCGCTGCTCCTTCTCAAAGTAAACCTTTTTAGCTATACTACCAGTTTTAATCATGATATCTATTATAATATCATATAAAATTAATTTAAGTATTTTTCTGCTAATTACCCCCTACAAAATCTATAAGTTCAAACAAAAAAATAAAAACCCCATAAAAAGAATAGGAATGGCCTATTTAACTATTGATGCTAGAGTAGAAAACATAGAACGGTGGAAGGCTATCGGTGCTAAATTAACCGCGGATAGTACCCCGATAACCTTAGATAGTAACTTACATATAGAGAATGATGTAACCGAATTTATAGAAAAGATAAGAGTTGCCGAGGGGGAGATGACAATTCTCAAGGCCCTAAAAGGTACATTTGGATTTCCATTCGAGACCGTCTTAGACGGGTATAAATGGTTTACCAAAATGATGATTTACGATTTTGAGGTAGATGACGCCATCCTTCCGAAAAAACACTACGATGAGATTACGGAAGAGGAACGTCTGGCCTTTCATAAATTAGTAATTGCCCAAAAAGACACATCCATCAACACAGAGCATACTATAAACACTATATTGACTAATCTGTTCCTAAAGAAGGTAACACCACACATTTGTATTCTCTATGGCGCTACAGAATTAATGGAGCCGAAGCACTCGGAGCTAATAAGAACTTTTGTGAAGCGGTACAAATACCGGGACCGCGAATGCCTCATGGACCTCTCGAAGGTCCTCATGACCGAGTGGGCGGATTTAGGAGAATTATCAGACTTTATAGACGACCATAAGAAGGAATGGTCTATAGAAACGTGGCGGGGATTATTCTTTCAATTGTTGGCGATGTTGGCGCTGATACAGGAGCACTATCCGGGATTTAGACACAATGACCTTTCCATGTCGAACATTTTGGTCCAAAAGACACGTCTTGATGTTACTAATTATACTAAAAAGGGATATTACAAGTATACAGTCAATGGTAAGGAGTATCTAGTGCCAGATATAGGTTTTAGAGTGTTATTAGCGGATTTTGACTATGCTTCGATCAAGGAACTAGATATCACGAATGAGAAGCTGGATAATAAGCACACAAAGCGGTTTGGGGCGGTGACAGAGCCGAATAGGTCATTTGATAGCCATATGATGTTAAATTGGATAAACATGTGGACTTTACGGCTGTATAGATACGAGGATGGAGAGTTAGATGGGGCACTAGGAGAGGTAAGGGCTTTTCTGTATGGGATAATCGAGGAAAAGTTTAGAGGGGATAAGAGTCGTTATGTAAATCACACGCGGCTAAGAAATGGGGCTAGAGTGGTTGAAGAGTTAATCCCGGTGAATGTCTTGGAGAGTAATGTTTTCTTTGAAGTTTATAGAAATGGCAGTATAGAGGACGGGGAATTAATAGAGAGTTATAACAACGCTTTTTAGAAAAAAGCGTGGCCAAAAAGCACTTTTGAAAAAGTGCGGTCAAAACTTGGATAAATGTATAAAAGATAAATTTATAGATGAATGTATCTATAAATCTATGGGCGGGATTATTTGGGATTATTTTGAGCATGCGAGACCGGTGTTAATTGGGTTGGTATAGCAATCCGTCCAAGTATCGCCAGATGGAAACCACCAAGGTGGGTTGTACACCTTTTTATATGTACAACGCTGATTTTAAGGCAATGGACTATATATCCACACTTCTTTTGGATACCATATTTTATCATTTTCATATATAATACCTTTTCCAAATAATATATTATTAATAATTTTATTGTGTTGAATATCATTATTTGTTGGAAAACGAACAGCTAATATATCTTTATTATTATCCATAGCATTATTAATAATACTCATTTGTTGAGATGGTGATAAATTTGTTTGTAGAAATATAAATCGTTCTTTATTTTCATCCCATAGTTTATTATATTCTTCATAATCAGCGGTAGTTTTTTCGTGAAAAAATTTAAAATTCACTATCATTTTTTATATCTATTGTTTAATAAGTTTAAGTTATATTTATGAAACACTTATAAGTGTTCTAATATAGTCATATTAGATACACACTATACTATAAATTATAAATTTATCCTAATACATTTATCTCAATAAAATCATCATACATTTATCTCAATACATTAATCGCATAAACCCTAATACATTTATCTAATATATATTTATCTAGTTTTGACTTACACTTTTACAAAAGTGTTTTTTGGCCGGGCCTTTTTCCAAAAAAGGCATTTAAAGTAATAATGTATAATTCATCTTAAAGGTTACGATAAATAAGGATAAAATGAGTAAAGTTGTTAGTCAAAGCAACCAGATATCTATCTTAAAGAAACAGGATATCCTATTGATACCCATTACAGATTTCTTTATTGAACCAAAGAACCTCGATTTATTGCTAGGTATTCTTATTACTGGGAAGTACAAGGTATCACTGCGAATTATTGACTGGTTTGTAACAAACTATGCCAAAAAGCATAATTTAGTGATTAGTCGCGATGGTAACAGAAAGCCATTTATTGTATTTTTAGAGTACAAGTCGCAATTAAAGGCCTATTCGAAGAAGCAATTCGACCCGTTTTGTCGGCGTTCGAGGATTCATTATGAATATGAAAGGGGGAAGCGATTTGAAACGACGATTGGACAATTGAACTTTTTTCGATGGGCCATTGAAAATCAAATCGTTGAATATATTATGAACAATTATGACGACATCGAAAAGGATATGAATAATACCCTGAAAACTACTAAATTAGATAATATGCCCACACCTAAGACACCTATTAGTACCGATACAGCCAGTTTTGTTACGGATGGTACACTAGAAAGCCTGGGTTCAGATGAGAAATCTACGGGTAGTGGCGGTAAGAAAAAGTCTACTATTACAGCAACAAAGAGTATTTGTAAACACAATGTAAAAATTGTAGTATCATTTGACTAGAATAGTCTAATGATTAACCCTTTTGGTAGTATCATTTGACTAGAATAGTCTAATGATTAACCCTTTTGGTAGTATCATTTGACTAGAATAGTCTAATGATTAACCCTTTTGGTAGTATCATTTGACTAAAATATTAAAATAATATATATATATTTATAAAAAAATGTTATATAAATATATAATGAGCGCCGGAGATTTAGATAAAACTTTTAATTCACCCGATGGTTACTTAATTAAACAATATACCTCTGGACAATACACTGGGGGATTTTCTGTTGCCATAGATAGTAATGGCAGACTTGTTGTTACCGGTCTGATTGTTGGCACTAATGATGCGGGAAGTATGTTTGTAACTAGATATTTGGCAGATGGTACCCCAGATACTGATTTCGCGGGTGGTGTTATTTTTGAACAATATACCTCTGGAAAAGAAACTGCTGGAGTTTCTGTTGCTATAGATAGTAATAACCGTGTTGTTGTTACTGGTTATACTGTTGGCACTAATAATACGGAAAGTATGTTTGTAACTAGATATTTGGCAGATGGTACCCTAGATACTGATTTCGCTGGCGGTGTTATTTTTGAACAATATACCTCTGGAAAAGATACTGGTGGAAGTTCTGTTGCCATAGACAGTAATAATCGTGTTGTTGTTACCGGTTATACTTTTGATAATACTGATACGGGTAGTATGTTTGTAACTAGATATTTGGCAGATGGTACCCCAGATACTGATTTCGCTGGCGGTGTTATTTTTGAACAATATACCTCTGGAAAAGGTACTGGTGGAACTTCTGTTGCCATAGACAGCAATAACCGTGTTATTGTTACTGGTCAGACTTTTGACACTAATGATAATTCTAGTATGTTTATAACTAGATATTTGGCAGATGGTACCCTAGATACTGATTTCGCTGGCGGTGTTATTACTGAACAATATACCTCTGGAAAAGATACTTTTGGACGTTCTGTTGCCATAGACAGCAATGACCGTGTTGTTGTTACTGGTTATACTGTTGATAATACTGATACGGATAGTATGTTTGTAACTAGATATTTGGAAGATGGTACCCCAGACACTGGTTTCGCTGGCGGTGTTATTTTTGAACAATATACCTCTGGAAAAAATACTGCTGGACTTTCTGTTGCCATAGACAGTAATGACCGTATTATTGTTACTGGTTATACTTCTGATAATACTGATACGGGTAGTATGTTTATAACTAGATATTTAAGCAATGGTGATTTAGATACCAATTTCTCTGGCGGTGTTATTTTTCAACAATATACCTCAGGAAAATCTACTGTTGGAATTTATGTGACCATAGATAGTAGTGGCAGAATAGTTGTTACTGGTGAAACTCAATATATTAGTGATACAGGCAGTATGTTTTTAACTAGATACTTGGGTGATAATGCTACTACAACAACTACAACTATAACTACATTACCACCTACGACAACTACAACGACTACAGAACCTATCTGTCTGGTTGCCGGTACTCCTATCCTGACCGATCAGGGTATCGTGGCTATTGAAAAGATAGATACTACTAAACACACTATTAACAACAAGCGTATCGTAGCTGTTACAAAAGCCATCAGTCCCGAGAAGCATCTTGTATGTTTCGAGGCAAATTCCATGGGTATCAATTGCCCCACGCAGCGTACCATAATGACTCCGGGCCATGAGGTACTCTACAAAGGCAAATTAGTACAATCGAAGCACTTTGTAGGTCGCGTAACTGGTGTACATACTATACCGTATAATGGCAAAGATGTACTCTACAATGTACTACAGGAACAGCATGGACTAATGAGAGTCAATAATATGGTACTGGAAACGTTACACCCGGAGAATAAGGTGGCAAAGGAGCTATTAAAGAAGTAAAATAGACCCTTTTATGTATAGTAATATTTATGAATGATTTATAAAATCGTTTAAACATTAAAATAATACTATAAATATTAAATAATGAGTGAAGAAAGATCTATTCGCGATAAAGCAGAAGCCCCTAGAGACGAGGAGATTGAGAAGACCCTCGAAACAATTGCTAAAACTGGAGAAAAACGTTTCGTAAGTACTAGTATCTATAGTAACGACGATATTCGTAACTTTCTCTACTACAGCTCAAAGATGCTTAAAACCCCAGAACTAAATATGGAACTCCAATACTTAGTGAATCATCCAGGTTCTTCGAAAATCGATGATAATTATCCCAGTATTTTTGAATACGAAGAACTACCGAAAGAGAAGCTACTCCTAGCCGCTTGGTATAGCGGTGAGAAGGAAGAGGATGCCTATCGTCGCACTGAAACACACTACATTATCGCGGAACACAAGAAAATCAATGGTATTGTAACATTTAAGGACGATAAGATTAGCCGTGATTTCCTATATGTCTATGTTAGTGGTCGTTTTGCCTCTAAGGATGAGGAGACTATTCCTAGTTTTTGGGATTTACGCAAAGTCCATTGTAAATCACTCCGGGATTTAATCCTATACATCATTCCTGATGAGGATTTGAAGAAACTAGGTATTGAATTTGAGGCGGCACCTGAGGTCGCTAAAGAGAAGCCAGTCGAAGAAACAAAAGATGATAAAGAAGAAGATACCGTATAGTGCCAAAGTTAAGACCCCCCTTAAGGGGGTGGTCTTCAAACTTTTGGACACTATGGAACCCGCGTTAGATGCCAAAGTTAAGCCCCCTCTGGGGGGCTTACATTTGGCACTCCACGGTAAACAATAATGTGCGTTTGTTTTCTACCTGTACATCAACAATTTAAAGATTTGTTAACAAATATAAATAAATCCCTAAATGACTAAATATCGCTTTATCCTAAAGACGGTTCAATCCTCGGCCTTCAAGACTCTTGTCGAGGCCCTAAAGGATATTCTTACCGAATGTAACTTTGAGTTTGATTCTAAGGGTATTCGTGCTATTGCTATGGACAATAGTCATACCGTTCTAGTCCATCTCAAGCTTGAGAAGGAAAACTTTGAACTCTACGAATGTAAGCAAAAGACGGTAATTGGTCTTAACATGCTCAACTTCTTCAAGCTTATTCGCACTATGACCACGAATGATACGCTAACCCTCTCGCTCGATGAATCGAACTGTAATGTACTACTTATTACTATTGAAAATGGCGAGAAGAACACTATTACTAACTACAAGCTCAATCTTATTGACCTCAATGAGGACAACATTAAGATTCCGCCCACGGAGTTTGAATCGGTTATTACGATGCCTAGTGGCGGATTTCAAAAGCTCTGTAAAGACATGGTAAACATTGGCGACAAGGTGGAGATTCGTAGTATTGGTAAGCAACTTATCTTCACTTGTATGGGCGAGTTTGCCGAACAAGAAACGATTGTCGGTGAGAATACCGGTACGAAGTTTGAGAAGAATGATGAAAGCCACATTATTCAGGGTGTCTTTTCGCTAAAGCATCTAGTAATGTTTACCAAGTGTACTAATCTTTCGAATAGTATTGAGATTATGCTTAAGAATGACTATCCTATTATTGTGAAGTACCAAGTGGCTAGTCTAGGTAACATTAACCTCTGTCTTGCCCCGCAGGTATCGAATGATGCCGATTCGAATTAGAAGAAATATAAATAATAATATATTAATAAATGTATAAAAATAGATAATAATCAATGTATCTGGTTGATTAATATTTATATAAATTACCATTTAGGTTTCATTTGTGCTACTTTACTTTTAACATATCTTATTTTTACGTTATCAATAATGTCATTTATGGTAGCATAGTCTTCTTTTTTAATTACTACATTCCCACTTTGTAATCTAGCTATTCTCATATCAGGGTATTCTAACATTATATCTGATTTACTAGAAACACAAATTAAATGTATTAGTTTTCTGATACTATTATAAACATCTCCTGATACACCAATTGTTGACTTTTCAAAGTCCATTATTACTGCGTACATACCATTTAATTGTAATTCGATATCTCCGTATTTTAATGAACTTTTATTGGTTTTGCGTAACAATATATTGCCCAAATGTTCACCGTTGTGTAAAAATCCTATCTGTTCGTAGGCATACATCAGACTAAAACATATTTGTTTCAATACATTTTTAAGAACGTCAAGTTCTTCCTCTCTCCACCCATAACTTTCTATACCGTGGAGTGCCACCCTTTTTGGGGTGGCATCTAACTCGGGTTCCACAGTGCCAACAGTTTGTTGGCACTGTATGGTATCGCCTAAGGAGTAATATGGCATAACTAATACTCCAATATTTATTTTACCACCATCTGTACAAACTCTTTTTAGATGGCCGTGTACCAAACCCTCTAAATTATCCTTTGTATCTAGACAACTAAAATTACAATAGTATCTAATAAAATTTGGAAAGTCTTTTAACCTTAATCCAATTGTATATTCTTTAGATAACATATCAGGTCTTCCTATTTTTATAACAACTTCTGTATCCTCTTTTAATAGACCTTCTAAAATTATCATTTCATCTATATATTTACCCCTTATTAACCTTTTTAACTCTAGCCAATCTTCGGTTGGTACTTTACAATCTACTTTAAATTTTCTAGAATCTGTGGCATTAGAGAAATATCTACTAGTATCAGACTTGGCTAATAACATCTATATAATATACTAATATATAATATACTATTATATTATTTACTATAATTTCCACGAAAGGTTTATATTCTAATACTAGTATAGATGTATTTATTATACCTATCTATAATAGTATTTATCACTTTTGGTGTTTTAATCTACAGGATTAAACCACAACTAGTAACAAAACAAACAAAGACACCTTCGCACCTATTAATCGATGTACGCACAAAGCCGGAATGGTTAAGAAACCATCTACCAAATTCTATCAACATCCCCTATGATCAGCTTGATACTTTAGATGTAGACAGGGATACAGAGGTAGTAGTGTATTGTAATTCCGGAAAAAGGGCTAAAATGGCTAAAGAAACACTAAGCGGTCTTGGCTATAGAGATGTAGAGGTGCTGTTGGTATAATGTTAAACATCACTAAATGTACTATAAAATAAATATTCATTTACTTTATCGCCCATTTTTTTATTAGGACGCGAATTAAGATTTTTATAGCAAATATCCTCAACAACTACCGAACCTCGGCCACCTAGTATCTCTAGTATATCACTCTTCGCTACTAGACCACCATCACTATAGCTTACTAAAATGTCCCTAGAATTACTATGGTCTATCATATCTCTAATAGCTCCTAGTGCGGATTTCTCATAGTTAAAGTCACTACGAGTCCAGTCTTTAGGAATACCCGAAACACTATTAGGGTCTATAGATAGGTTCCTAACATAATCAGGTTCAGTTATGGCTCTATAGATAACATTAAGCATAAAATAGTTACTACCATACGGATGTTGATTATAGGGAGGGTCATAATAGGTAAAGTCTACAGGACCTAATGTATCACTATAGGAAGACCAAAAGCTATCTATGGTTCCTATATGGTATTCTACACTAGAACCGTTAGAATATATAGGGCACTCTAGTCGAATAGGTCTTAATATACGTTGTAAATCATGTTCTTTATAACCACCCCAATGACCAATACCATCTGCTTTATAAAAGGCCTTAAATACACCACTAGTGTTGGTATGTATACTACATTTTACTAGTAGATTTGCTATAGCGGCATCTAGAAATATACTAGGTGCTGTAGAAAGGAGAGAGGCCAAAAGGCCTATATAATGGTCAATACGTAATCCATTTTCAGTACTATAGAAACAACGTTCGCCTTCTAGAATACTATTAGAGTCTTTAGGGGAATAATAGCGGCTTATTACAGATATCCCCGGTTTCTTACGGCTCTTTACTAGTTCATCTACTCGAACATTTAGAGATTCTATAAACTCTTCTAGTTTCTCTCGATCACCCGTAGTTATATTGGCTAGATAACCACGTTGTATAGCAATAGAATAAGGTTCTAAATCATTAACATATAACCGTTTAACATGTCCTTTCATCATTCTTGCTACAACACCGCTGCCACAAAAGCCATCCAATGCCGTTTTGGGTTTACATTTAACCAGATATTTCTCTATATGGCCTATTAGTTTCCGCTTATTACCTAAATAGCTTATCATAGGTTGAAATATAAAATCATCAATATTATTAGCCATTCTCTATATTTATAGTATATTATGTTATTTAAACACTTTTAGACACTTTTTAGAAAAAAGTGTAAGTCAAAAACACTTTTTCAAAAGTGTAAGTAAAAACTAGATAAATATATGATAAATGTATGGATAAATTTATAGATGAATATATGGCGGGAATATTTTGTAAATATTTTAAATATCGACACTTGATGTAATTGGGTTGGAATAGCAAAACGCCAGGAAACATCATCGGATGCCGCCCAGGTGGTGTTTAATAAGATCCTATTAGATTATGATAGAATACTATTAGATATATTAGGATTCTATATAGATATATTTACAATAGGACCTATATCTTTTCTAATAGACCTAATAGTATTCTATCAAAAACTAATAAGATTATATTAGATACACACTATACTAATTATAGATTTATCTTTTTGACAACACTTTTACAAAAGTGTATGTATAGATGTACATTTATCTATAAATTTATCTAAATATATTTATCATATATTTCTCTTTTTGACTTACACTTTTTTCGAAAAAGCGTTAAATTGAATTAAATACTTACCACCATAAACAATACTTTCTAAAATGTCAACAACTAGTATTCGCGACTGGATTGAATATGACGGCAAAAACTACATTATCGATGATACTAATAAAGTTTATGAGCTTACCCAGGTTACTGGTGCTCTAGAGAAGGATATTCTAGATGCTATTCAGGATGATTCTGTAGAAATTATGGATACTAGTAGTGACAATAGTACAGGTATTGCCAGCAATACTGATATCATAAATAGTACTAACCCTGTAAATACAGTTAGTAAATCCGGAAAACGATGGTCTAATGAAGATGTAGAGGCCCTTAAACAACTGTTCACTAATGGCAATACAATCTCTCAAATTTCTGAAGTTTTAGATAGAACTAGTGGTGGTATATTTTCAAAACTACAATCACTAGAATTAATCCACAAAATGGAACGACTAGAATCATATGAAAAACGCGAGCAAAAGAAACCGGCTATCCCACTACCTAATTTTACCAAAATAGAAAAGAAACCAGTTATCAATCCAATTCCTATTGAACCTAAACAGAAAACACTAGCCCCACTAACATCTACACAATTAGAAGCATTTGAACTATTCCTAAGCGGCCAATCATTTTGCCTAACTGGCCCCGGTGGTACGGGAAAATCCCATATTATTAAACATATTGTAGAAAATTGTAAAACCAGTAATATATCCTGTGCTATCACCGCTATGACTGGTGTAGCCGCTAGTCTAATTAGTGGGCAAACCCTACATAAGTGGTCTGGCCTAGGCCTGATGGACCGCCGTATTGAAACCATGGTAGGTATTATTCGCAACAATGAGCAAGTATTAGACCGCTGGACTAGTACACAGGTCCTAGTAATTGATGAAGTTAGTATGATGAACCAGGGAATGTTTGAATTGCTACATGTAGTGTTTTGTAAAATTCGAGGAAATAAAGAGTTTTATGGAGGCATTCAAGTTATTTTCTGTTGCGATTTTGCCCAATTAGCACCTATTAATGGCAATTATGCCTTCGAATCTCCCCTATGGCAAAAGGAACTATCCGGCAATACTATTTACCTAAACCAGATACTCCGTCAGGACAACCCCGAGTTTATCCAAATGCTTAGCGAAATCCGACTAGGTATTGTCAGCGAAACCTCTCGTAAATCACTTAATAGCCGTCTTGACAAGAAGGCCGAGGGCCCTATCCAGCCAACAATTCTATACCCGCATCGGAAAACCGTCGAGGAGACAAACAACCGCAAACTAGATGAACTAAAATACGAAAAGCGGCTATTCACCGCCAAAGATACTAAATATGAATTTAGTAGCAAAACTACCAAAAACGCCACCTCTAAAGATACCGAGACCCTAGAGGAACGTTCACCTAAACAAATAACACTATGCGAGCAGGCCCAAGTTATGCTAAGTGTTAATATTGATACTGAAAAGGGCCTTGTTAATGGCTCTCGTGGTATTATCACGGGATTCACCGGTGGAAACCCAGATGTACTATTCGACAACGGAAAGCGGCTAACCATCACACCAAATACGTTTGAATGCCAAACACAAACGTGTATTATTCGCCGCGTACAAATACCTTTAGTACTAGCATGGGCCACTACTATTCACAAGTGCCAGGGGTCTACACTAACCCATGCTGTAACGGATTTACGAGATGCCTTTTGTAATGCTCAGGGCTATGTAACACTTAGCCGACTAAAGTCACTAGATGGCCTATACTTGATTGGTATTGATTATAGCAAAATCAAGTGTGACTCCAGGGTAAAAGTATACTATGATACCCTTTCTAAAAACACACCCTATCCTAATACTAAGAACGCTGTTCACATTCTCGAAAACTATTTGGATAATTTTAGCGGCGAATGTTGTTTAGACGATAGCGATTAACGCTTTTTATAAAAGCACTTTTGAAAAAGTGCGGTCAAAACTAGATAAATGTATTGAGATAAATTTATTAAGGTTTAGGTTTATGCGATAAATAGATGATAAATGTATTTAGATAAATGAATTAGGATGAATTTATTTAGATAAATATATAGTTTCTAGTGAATCCTAGTGAAATTTAATACAATCTATTAGTATTTATATAAATACTATTAGTTCTTTTAGAGAAAAGAGATAACCTATTGTAAATATATCTTCTTTGTATTCTAAATATTCTAATATAATTCTATATAAATACTAATAGACTGTATTAGAACCACACTACAATAACTAGATGCTATAAATTTATCATCTATTTATCTCAATACATTTATCATATATTTATCGCATAAACACTAATACATTTCTCCAATATAAATTTATCTAGTTTTGACTTACACTTTTTCAAAAGTGTATTTATCGCATAATCCCTAATACATTTCTCCAATATAAATTTATCTAGTTTTGACTTACACTTTTTCTAAAAGTGTGTTTTGACTTACACTTTTTCAAAAGTGTTTAAATTGATTTAAACTTTGTACACAATCATAACACTACTCAGAATGGAGCATATTCACAACCTCCTCGAGAAAAAGAAGATTAGTCGCGATAAGGGTCTTAAATACACTAGGGACCTCTACAAACGTAGCCGCTATTGCTACCTTAATGCCGAGGAGAAGACCGTTACCCAAAAGCATCTCCACTCCGGCGAGCCTATTAAAGTTCAAGCTATGGATTGGTACAATCGTAATGAAAAAATTACTATAGAATACGAGGATGATAATGGGTCTGTAGAAGAAAAAGTGGAGACCCAGTTTGTTATCTACATGTATGGCATTACAGAACGCGGTGAGACTATTACGGCACGTTTTACCGAGTACACACCCTACTTCTATGTAAAGCTTCCTGAAAAGATGAGCGAGGCAACATTTGAAAAGATTTTAAATGAGAGCATCGAATCAAATTTTAATAAAAGTAAAGCGGGTGAAAATATGTACGAGTTTTACAAGAAAGACCTAATTGATTGTAGTTTTAGCAATAAGATTGATTTCTGGGGTTTTCAAAACAAGCAAAAGTCTAAATTTGCTCGTCTTACCTTTCGTAACACCTATGCCATGAAAGCCTACTCGTGGGCTCTAGAGAAGCCTGTGCGGATTCATCCTTCTGTCTTTTACATTACAAGACTCCAATTTAAAGTCTATGAATCCAACATTGACTCTATGATTCGATTTTTCCACTGGCGGGATATTCAGCCTTGTGGTTGGCTAGAAATCACAAATTACGAGTATAACAGTACCAACAGCTTCTCGACAACAGCATTTGAACTAGAGGCCAATTGGAAATCAGTTAGCTCTAAACCGGAAGATAGTGTAGCGCGGATTTTCGAGGCCGCATTTGATATTGAATGTGATAGTAGTGATGGCGGCTTTCCACTGGCTATCAAGGATTGGAGTAAAGTTGTAAATCCGCTCCTAGATGAGTTTATCCTTAATGATGATATTAGTGACAATTTTGTACGGGACTATATTATCGATAAGGTACAAATTAGCCATCTAGTTACTAAAGAAACCATTCCTGACACCAAGCGTTTTTTTAGTAACAAATTCACACCGACAAACACCAAAATTATTAACGAGTACTTTAATAAACTAGCTGATAAGACTCTAGAACGTCGTGCGGCTGATAATAAAGAAAAAAAGGCTATTGATGAACAGCTAGATAAGATTCGTGATGATCTAGTTAGGGCACTAAATGACCTCCTGCCACTCCTAGAGGGCGATAAGTGTATCCAAATTGGTACTACTATACAAATCTATGGCCTAGATACCAAACTAGATATCGTCTTTACTCTTAAATCTGCCGTTATTCCCGAGAAGCCTGATGCTATTATTTGGTATTTCGATACAGAAGAAGAGGTACTTCTTGAATTCACGCGGCTTATGGTAGACTTAGACCCCGATGTGCTAACCGGCTATAACATTTTTGGTTTCGATATGAAGTTTATGTATCAGCGTGCCAAGGAGCTACATATTGAAGAGGAGTTTCTTAAAATGAGCCGTATGACCGGCTATGTATGCCCCTATAAGAAGCAGGATTTGTCTAGTAGTGCCATGGGTACTGTGATTAACGAATATATTGATATTCCAGGCCGTGTAGCATTTGATACTATGAAGTACATGCGCCGCAATCATCAACTAGATAGTTACAAACTAGATGCTGTTGTAAACAATTTTATGCGGGGTGATGTAAAGAAGGTAGAACCCGATGCCGAAGGTCGTGGCACGTGGCTATACAGTGAAATTAGTGAAGGTATCCAACCCGATAACTACATCACTATGCAGAAAAACAACTATGTCTATGAGGATAAATACAAGGGTGGTGAGAAGATTCAAATCCTCGAAGTAGACCTCGGTAATTCACGGTTTCTTATTAAAGACCATATTTCAACCGACGTCGGTTGGAAGTACTCGTGGTCTGAAGGCAAGGATGATATTGACCCACAACAGATTTTTCAGTATCAAAAGAAAGACGAAATTCATCGTGGTATTATTGCCAAATATTGTCTACAGGATTGTCGGCTCTGTAATCGGCTCCTATCCAAACTAGATATTATCATTAACTCTGTCGCTATGGCAAACGTCAATAGTGTGCCGCTCAGTTTTATCTTTAATCGCGGTCAAGGCATAAAGCTCTTTAGTTTTGTGGCTAAACGTGCTAAAGAACGGGGCTATTGTATTCCTGTCGTTAAACACAAGGAAAAGGAGGATGGTGAAGAGGATGATAGTTACGAAGGCGCCTTCGTACTAGATCCGAAAGTAGGTATTTATTTTGGAAAGGAACCTATTGCTGTCGCGGATTTCAATAGTCTCTATCCTAGCTGTATGATTAGTGAAAACCTGTGTCATACTACAGTCTGTCTAGATCCCAAGTATCAGGGAGAAAAGGGCGCCACCCTACTAAATACCCTAGGTCATACATTTGAGGACATTACATGGGACCTCTATGACGAGAAGGATAATGTAAATGGCCAACAAGTAGTGCGCTTCGTACAACCTAAGGACGGTGAACGAGGTGTACTGCCTGAAATCTTAGAGGTACTACTAAAGTGCCGTAAGGACGTACGTAGTAAACAAAAGAGTATTAAGGATCCGCAAAAGTGGAAGGTATTAGAGGGGCAACAGTTGGCCTATAAGGTTACAGCTAACAGTCTTTATGGTGTCACGGGTGCTAGTACTTCACAGCTGTGCCTAAAGTTTATTGCCGCCGCAACTACCGCTACCGGCCGGAAAAATATTATGTTTGCTAAAAATTTTGTAGAACGTGAATATCCTGGCACTGAAGTAGTGTATGGAGACACGGACAGTATATTCATCAAGTTTCCGGTAAGTGACCTATCGGGGCTAGATGCTATTTACAAGGCCATTGATTTATGTGAAGAATCTTCGGGGCGGATTTCGGAACTACTGAAGAAGCCCCATAACCTAGAATTTGAGAAAGTTATCTGTCCAATGATTCTATGTGCTAAAAAGAAGTATGTGGGTTTCTATTATACAGGAAAGTCACCTAAATGTACTATTAAGTATATGGGTATCGTATTGAAGCGTCGTGACAACGCCCCTATTGTAAAACATGTATTTGGAGAGGCTATTGAAATCCTATTGAAAGAGAATGATGTACCTAAAGCTATTGGTTTTATACAAGAGGCTTGTAAGAAAATTTTGGTCGGTGGCTATGGTATCGACAAGTTTATTATGAGTAAAACACTCAAAGATAGCTACAAAAATCCAGATGGTATTGCTCATAAAGTATTGGCAGACCGTATTGGTGAACGAGAACCGGGTAATAAACCTATGATTAATGACCGTATCCCTTTTGTCTATGTAGAACAGGAGGCGGAAATCAAGGGTACTAGGGGCACCAAAAAGAAAAAGAAGGTACTACAGGGTGATAAGATTGAAAATCCGGACTATGCCATTCGTAATGGTATGCCTATTGATTATCTACACTATATCACAAATCAAATTATGAATCCGGTATGTCAGGTATTTGACCTGGTTATGAAGGATTCTGAAAAAGAGATTTTCGGCGATATTGTAAAAGAGGAACAAAAGCGCCGTGAAAAGAAAGCCATGGTTAAAGCTGGCTATCAGGATATTACGAAGTTTTTTCAAAAGAAAAAGTAATTATTATAATTTCTAAAATATATTCTTCTAGAAATATAGTAGTAACACTAGAATGAAAAGGATGTTTGGAAGTAAAAAAGAAGCTACGGATGGCAGTTCTATTGGTTCACAGATAAAACCCATTACTTTGGAGGATGTAAAAGAGCAACAGGATAAAATACTAGAAATGGTATCGGCCGAAAGTTTTCAAGAAAGACTTTGTGCTATGATTCAAGAGGAAATACATACTGCTGTAGTAAAACATTCAGAGCTAGCTCAGCGCAGAATAATAGGTAAAATGGAAGCAAATATAGCCAATTTACAGTTTGTAATAGTGAATAAAGTAGTAGAAGAAGTAACTAATCATATAGATCGTAGAATAGAGAAGCGGATTAAGGATTTGGAACGGCAAATTGAGGAGTTAGAAAAAAACGACAAAATAAAATCCATTTGCTAATCTAAATAATGCCCGGTAGAAAACGTGTCGGTCATAAACCCAAATACAATTATAAATATGTAGAGCCCGAGGCCAGCTACTACAACAATTCTAAATACAAGCTTGAAATAAGTCAAAGTTGTATTATCGAAGCAGGTTTAGGTGTATTTACGAAAGAATTTATACCAGCCAATAGTTTTATCGACAGGTATACAGGCGAATATAGATCTAGATGCTTTAGCCGATACTACTTTAAAATCCGAGAAGGAGTTGGAATAGACGCTTTCGACTATCCTAGGTGCTATATGGGTATGCTAAATGATAGTCATGGTACTCTTTATAGTAACAATTGTAAGTTTGTAGTAGATTTAGAAACCGATACAGTATCTGTTTGGTCTATTAGGGATATTAGAGAAGGCGATGAATTGTTTATTAGTTACGGCGAAGAATACTGGAATCCTTAGATTCCAGTTTCTGAG
>Ga0214919_10003684_pt1 | contig 22924 bp, 23 predicted proteins | sample LL1503_MetaG_FD_177994 | JGI IMG/M metagenome (GOLD analysis project Ga0214919, IMG submission 177994) | Freshwater microbial communities from Lake Lanier, Atlanta, Georgia, United States - LL-1503 | ecosystem: Environmental > Aquatic > Freshwater > Lake | place: USA: Georgia | collected... | reverse complement strand
CAGCAATGCGCATGTGCGCGACCATTTCCTCATTGGTTGCCAATACTGCACCCCCCGAGAAAGCCACCATCTCATTGACCATTTGTTCATACAAGTTCATCCACTTAGCCATACCCCACACATGCACAAAGTCATCAGGATCGATGGCCTGTGCCAAACAACGAACATAGATCTTTGGACATTGTTCTTGTGGAATCTGATTCATGATATAACCAAGACTTTCAAAGCCCGGCTGGAACATGTCTTCAAAGTAGATCACATCCTCTCCCCCAACATCACCGTTCTTCATCAGTTGAACCAAGTTCATCATTTGGCTCATGGCAAAGAAACTGCGACCGTGTGCATCTAGCACTTGCCCTACCGAGATGGCCTGTGTGTTGTCAATCGTGGTGCCAGGCACATAAACAACATCAAGGCCTCTGCGGTCAAAAACACGTCGGTTCCACTCTGTGAGTTGTAGAGTGTAGCGGGCTTCGTAGCTTTCCAAGCCCATGTAAAATAGTTTTCTCATTAGAATCTTCCAGCAAAGCGACGAGCATCTTCGTCCCACATGTTCTTGGCATTTTTGCCTTGTGAATATTTGTTATACTGTTGCCAAGCATAACTCTTGAAGTTGTACAAATCGGCCTCGTTGTAGCGATAGCCGAAGTCCTGGCAGAACTCTAGGAGTTTTTCCAAGTCGCCTTGGATCTCTGCTACACGGGGGTTAGATTTGTGAATAATTTTTGCCATTTTGTTTTCCTATTAGATAGCAATGCTGATATTGGGGCGGTGAGTGTCATACTTGATAAGAGCTCCGTTTTCACCATCTTCGGAGACCTCAATCCAGACTGAACGCTCTGGATACCGTGCGGCAATTTGCAAATACAAATCGTCTGCCATCATTTCACAGCTCTTGTAGTCGAGTTGGATGGTTCCTTCGTAATAGAGTTTTTCGAGCCATCGCTTGAACTGGATGAATTCGATGTCTCTATCATTGTGTACAACAGATATCCACACCCGGAAGTGGAAGATATGACGATGAGGAGTACCAAGAAAACTAACATCGTACTCATCACCCGTCGCCAATTGCGGATCAGTTGCTGCGGCTGGATAGCAATGAATGCCTTCCTTTTGAAACGTGACCCAGATTTTTCGTTGAGCTGCATGCCGGATTCTTTCTATAGTTTCGCGTTCGACTTGTGTCATTTGATTACTTCGTCCTTTGTGTATTGATCCCAGGAGGTGAATGTTTTTCTATCCAGCAAATCATGCAGGCTATGACACCATACTCCGGGGTTGGTTGCTTTGAAGTCTTTATCGTCCAGTTTGATTGTGGTATTGTAGCCCAGCAGTTTGATGTAAGGCAGTTTTACAGATATCATGGGAATAAATTGTGATTGTTCACATAAACTGCCTTCGCAAAGGCCTTCCACAGCACTTGAATCAAGATCCAATGTACACCAGTAACCACGATCCAACCACGGTTGAATCATGCGTTCCCAAGCAGTCCAGATTCCGGCATCGTTGAAAGTGGGATTTGGAAAACTTTGATTGGCACCAAAGTAAATGTGTGTGATTGGATTTCTTGCTTTGGAATCAATGTTCCCACGTGTCCAATCAATTGCTTCAGTGGTTTGTAGTCCTATAACAAACAGTGTGCGATGTCCAGCAGCAGGGCTGGCCTCAACTTCTGTGCCTACAAAGAAATTGGTATCTTCGTGTCCTTGACGATTCATTTGATTTGCTCGCTTTCAAGCAGTTGTAATGCTTCTGATTGTAACTGATCTTCGGGGTCTGTGTCAACTTCTGGTTGTTCAAAAGAGAACAGTGCATTAAATTGAGTTCTTGCATTTTTAGTTTTCTTACCTTTGAATCCTCGGGTGCCCACAATCTCCATCCAATAACTATCGTATGTTTCGATAATGGCTTCTGCGGTATCACGATCTGGCGCAGCAAAGATTGCTTCCACAATGTCTTCAAATCGAGCATAGTCACCTGTGCTACGGCGCATCATTGCAGGATGCTCTCCTGCATCAAATCGACGATTGGCTTCTTGCACAGCAGTTAGATGCATCCAAACATTATGCCCCATAAGCAGTGCATATGAGAAACTATCCCATGATGTCTTGCCTTCTTTGCCAATCTTATTTAGATCGCCAGGCTTGTAGATACAAATATCTTTCATCTTGAACAAGTCGCTTAGAGGACTGTCTTCCCAGCGTGGATAGATTCCATCTGCCACCACACCAGTTGACCACTTGCGTGTGTCTGTTGAGTACTTTTTGTCATCAGCTGACGGAGCCATGCGATAAGACCATTTTGAGTCGTGTTCAAATACATTTTCAAAATAGACCTGTCCATTGGCTGTGGCAAGGAATGGGCTGGCACAATCAAAACTGATAGTGAAAGCTGGATTGACGTATTTTCTAACTGCCCTTTGAATCACAGTAAGCAGCACAGCCCATTCCAACTTTGATGTGCCCAAGAAGTGCATCCAGTCATGCACACCTTCCTGCAACAAATTGTCATAACGCAGGGCCACCAAGCGTCTTAGTACCAAGTGAACGTCACACATGTTCTGTCCGCCCATTGACCAACCGTCAAAGTGTGTGTCTGGATACTTGACAGGATCGCAGTATTCCTTCATGGTGTCATACCACTGATCTGCACTGCCATGATTGTCGCCCTGCAACACATTTAAGATCTTGGTGCCGCCATTGCGAACGCCCTTGCGGTGCTTCATGAAGTATTCGTTGTTGAACTTGGTAGCATCCACTGCTTCTTGCAGTGTGGAAATTTGACATGCTGTGGATGCTTTCTTGTCATGAATAACCCAAGTGGGAATGTCAAGTGTCATGCAGTAATTAGAAACATTGTCCAGCCAGTTGAGCACCAGTTCACGTTTCTTTTGAGCTTTAGCACAACCTGAGTTGGCCTTCCAATCGCCTTCCCACAGGCCTTTGGCAATCTGAAAACCACCGGAGTCGCCTAAGAGGAACGTGCCAGGTTCACGGTTTCGTACCATGTCTTCTGACCAGTCTTGTTTGGAGAGATCAAGGTTGGCATGGCCTCCAGACGCAAGTGACCAACGATAAGGAAACAAAGCCTTCTGGGAATTGAGCCAGTTAAGTTGTTCCATATCTGTAAAGCCTTGCGGAAATCGTGCAGGATCCACATAGTGTTCGTTCCTTTGCTTGCCCACAAATGTGGAATAGAACCCGCTAATGGCCGGAAGGAACACAGCGTAGTCTGATTGTTTGGCAGTTAAATTATCTTGGCTCACTTGCTTTGTGCTGGTAAGATGTAGTTGTAAACAACCATGCCACTGTCCACAGTGATTTTGGCTGCACCATCATCACTAATGCGAATAGTCTTGTCACCTGTGAGTGCCAAGATGCTCATGACTTGTTGAGCAGGCCACGACCATGCACGTTTCAATTGTCCATTCACACCTGGGTGGAACACAAAGTTGCCAGAGTGTGTTGAATGATCACCAAAGAAAAACTTCAAGTCGCCATTTTCAGTCTTTGCCTGGAAGTGTGGTTCTTCGGCATTGGCCTGTGCTTGCATGCGCAGTCGATTGATAGCAGCCACAGTGGGTTCAAATTCAATGTGCCAGTTCACACCTTTAAACTTGGGTGTTTTAAGTTTTTCAGTCACAATAGCTTCGGCCATGAAACGATAGTTGTTTTTAAAGTCGCCTGTGGCATTTTCAAAGTTGATACCATCTGGCTCGCCACCTGCTCTGCGACTCAAGCTGAGCTTGGCATTTTCTTTATATTCTTGTAGATTCAACAAGATTTTGAGTTTGGCCAAGTTAGGCATGCCAAATGTGCCCACAAAGTCTGGGTGTGGATTTTTAAATTCACCTTCCACTACCACACTCATGTCTTCGGCCAGACCTACAATTTGTGTGGATTTGTCGTCGCCCACGATCTTGATCAAGTCAATGCAGCCCAGATCATGTGTGTGTTGTACTAAGTCTAATAGATAATCTCTCATGGTTTACTCCTAAGTGTTTGATTATAACAGATGTATTTAGAATTTGCAATCATTCTTGACGAATTACTTTTGCCAAAGTTTGCCCGCCTCGCAGACTTTGGATTTCTCCAGGTCTACGCATTTCAAACCAAGCAATGCCACCAGAACCGGTGCATTGGTCGATAATTTTATAGCCAAGGTTTCGAGCTATTGATTGTATGCGACTGCCTGGAGTGTAACACATCCAAGCATTTTCTACAGCACCAACACCGTACCAACTATCGCATTCATTGTAGGTAAAAACCAAAGCGCCACCAGGTCGTAGTTTTTGATATATTTCTGAAAGAAACTTTTCAATCATCTCAATTGGTTTCCAGTTGAAATAGTTGTAAGCAAATACCAAGCCAAACTGATTGGTTGGCAATGCTGCAAAAATTTCTGTGTCTTTCCAGTCGTTAATCACATAAGGTCTCAATCGACGTTGATACTCTTGGGTAAATGGACTCATGGCAACATTGATCAATTCTCTATCGTGATCCACAAGATACAATGGATCCATTGGCACCATGTCTTCTATGAATGTTTCGCGTCTGGCACCAATTACCATGCCTGGTAATCTCCAATCAGTGTAATTCTTTATTGTATTGCGCAGACGTTTGTGATCTTCAAACTCAATAGGCAATTTACGATTGATCAAATGCTCTACAGTTTCAAAACACATTTCTTGCTCATATCGTTTCCAGCTTTCAGCGTAGTATTCGGGCGCCAGTCGATCAACGTCATTTATCAACTGTTGCTTGAGTGCTTGAAGTGATTGATCAAATTTGCCAATTGAATGTTTGACATCGCCCAGGCGCTCATCGAGTTCCGCGGTGGCAGAATGATACTGCAAATCTCTTTGTTTAACGGCGACTAATATGTCATCTAACTTGTCAGTTATATTGCCATAAGACGGATCCATGTCAGTGCTGTCTAACATGTTTAGGTATGCAACAACTTGGCTCAGCTTCATTCGAATGAAAATAATGATGTAAATGTGTTTTCTGTGTTGGTAGCAGACGCAAGATCCCACTCCAGCACACCCAGCAAGTTGTCAATCTTTTGATCTACTACAGTTGCTTCCATTTCTGTGTCGTCAAACGGCAGGTCTTTGAACCACTGTGGCAAGTGCATCTCGTCTGTGGGATAGCCAATTGATGTCCATCCAAGAGCATTTGATTTTAATTTACACACAATGGTTTTCATGCCATCCACAACTTGCATTGAGTAATTGTCTGAATGCATTCTACGCAGATTGTTCCAGTTAAGTGCTGCTCTTACATGCCCGGGCATGTTGGCACGACCCAGTCGTTCTTCTTCTTTGCTGTACTTGGTCAAGTTGTTCACACGCTTGGGCGACCCTTTCTCCCAGCCTGGACGCTCTTTAAACTCGTACTTGAATTCTCTAATGCGTTCAATAATCTCATCTCGTTGTATACCTGCTAGAACTTTATTTAGAATTTCCAACAGGAAGTCTTGAATTACTTTGGGTGTGTCTGAGCGTTTCAAGTCCAGGCCCATGGCCTTGGTCTTGCCAATCTTGCCTTCTACATCCAGTCGCTTGCCTTCCAAGTCAATGATGTTTACAGCATAACGCTTCTTGGTAATGAACAAACTGCGGTCAGCAACCAGTTCACGACCGGCCTTGATCAGTGAGCCCATGTCTCTGGGACAATGGAATGCCTGTTCCATAAATGCCGGAAAGCTCTCGTTAACTTGATCAGCAATTGAATCATACAGTTGGATGCAAGTTTCTTTTGACCATTCCATGCGCCCTTCTGCAACTTCTTTTTCCAAGATGGGCCAAGCAGAAAAATAACATGAGTCTGTATCACCATAGATGATGGCCTTGCCTGTGTGATCATATTCGCCTGTGATACACTCGTTGATGTATGCATCCATGTGCTTGGCAATGGATCTGCCGGCCAGTGTGGTTGACTGACCAATACGCTTATCAAAGAAACGGCAACCTGGATTCAAAATAGCGCCGTACAGGCTGTTAAGATTAATTTTCTTGACCAACTGACGCTTGTCCCAGAACGCAATCTCTTTGGGATCCTTGGTTTCTTTCTTCTTGGCCTGTAGCTCTTGGCGTTCACGATACCAGCGTTCCAACAAGCCGGGAATGATGCCTTTCTTCTCGTAAGTGAGAATGGTACCATTAGCAGTAAGAATCCAAGGTTGATGTGAGTCAAAGATCATGTGCCAGATTTCCATGGCCGAGTGAACTGACTCTTCGCCACCTTCCCAGTCAATTGTGATTTCTGTGCCACGCTGTTGTTCCATCACGGCAGTGTATTCTAAGCTGGCAAACAATCCTTCCCAAGCAGCCGCAAAGGAGTCGTCTTTGGCCATGCGTTCTTTAATCAGGCGATCAGTCATGGTCTGCCGCAATTGGCCTACCACAGTTTCTGGACCCATGTTCATGGCACGAATGGCTGATGGATACAGTGAGTTAATGTCTACTGATCCAATCCACATGTGCAAACCCTTTTTAGGATATGCCACATAAGCACCAGCGGCCTGTGTGTCATCGTCTGTAAGACGTTGCTTGCGATTAGGAACAACCATGCCACGTTCATGTGCTTCGTTTATGATAGCCTGTTCAGTCACTGCCACAGCACCCATTGTGGTCTGTAGCAACACAGTGTTGGCATGTGCCAGTTCGTTGGCCAGGTCCAAGAAACGCAATTTCTTGTCCAGCTTGGCAATAATCATAGTGTCTTGGCGGTTATACTCAATAAACTTCTTGAAGTGTTGATTGTACAATTGATCCAGTGTGCCTTCAAATTGTGTTTTGCGTTCGCCCAGTTCATATTCACCAATGGCATCCAATGAGTATGAGTGGCGTTCTTCGTATGTGTATTTGCGATACAACTGCATATAGTCCATGTGCACACGACCAATCAAGTCGTAAGTTTGATTCTCTGCACCAAAGCGTTCAAACATCCTCTGCTTGGGAAACTGCCCCCACAAACAAAAACGTCTGGTGTCGTCCTTGCTGAGTATTCTTGTGGTACGATTCACGGTGTAAGGAATGTCATAGCCTTCTGAGTTCCAACCGGTAAGCACGTCTGCATCTTCAATCACATCAAGGAACATCTTGATCATATCTTCTTCACGCTCAAACAACATGGTGTTTTCAAATTCACTCACCAGTTCTTGTGCTGTGTCCCAACTTAGATGTTTGGGTGGCACAGTCAGTGTGATCATTTGATCCAGCCAATCCAAATATACAGATATTGCAGTGATGGGATTGAAGGGATCTGCCACAGGCGAGAATCCACGTTCTTGATCAAACGCAACTTCAATGTCGAAAAATGCTGTGTGCAGTTCAGGAGCATCTTGATCTTTGTAGTTTTCTTCCAGGCATCTAAAGATAGGATTGATGTCTGATTCATACAACTGCTTGCCAGATTGGCTGCGAACTTCTTTGCGAAATTCTTTGTTGTTGCGTGATGAAAATCTATTGACCGGTGTGCCGTAAATGCTTTGAAACTTGCCTCTAGGGTCGTCGTAATAGAAGATGTAGTTGGCAGGATACTCGCGGTATTGCCTTACGCCGCTGCGGCGTTCTACAACATGGATGCGATCGTGTTCACGATCAAATAGTGCGTCAATATAACTCATTGTTCTCCGTTTGTGGCCGGACTGGCCATGATACATGCTCGTAATGTGAGCGACTCATTGTTACTTATGCACATAACTGCGCTAGAGTGTTTTTTAATTTGTCAGACCATTGCAATCTAAATTTTTGCAATAAATCTCTATTGTGTTGTGCGCGAAGCTCGAACTCTTCCAACTGTTGATCAGTGTATGTCAAATCTCTCAATTGGCACAATTGATCTAAAATTTGGATCTGGCGCTGTATTTGATTGGGTTCAGAATCATAAGCATGATCAACAATATCATCCCATACATCAAACCCGTACTTACGAAGCACTGCCACTGATCCTGGCATGCTGTACAATATTATAGGTCGCGGCAGTTGCAATGCCCTAAATATTTTTTCGCTAAACGCTATAGTGTCCGGCCAATCAAAATATGTTTCAATCACAAGACTTATACAACTGTCAACGATAACTTGATCTAGATCGCCTGCAAAATTACAAAATGGCACATGATCGCGCATGAGATCATGTTCGGCTTCAAAAATATCGTATCCCTGATTGTAATTGTATTCGTAGAGATCTTGTTTGGAAACAACACCTGGTGGCAGTTTTCTATAGTCTAACAAAAAACTAACCCAACCAGAATGTATTAAATCTCTGCGAACAAATTGATAAAACCAACTTTGTCTGGTTGTACAAACTCGATTGATAAAACAGTTGAACAACCGAGTTGGGGGTCGTGCAGTATATTCAGGTTGATAACTAAAACTGCCCCAAAATTCAGGGTATAGTCCTGCATGTGGACGATTTACTACATTGTCAGTTACCACAAGTTTAGTTAATGATGTAACATCAATGGCATCAACTAATCTAACAGGTATCCTTTTGCTACGAAACAATTCGTAGGTATCCTGCTCAATTTTTCTACATTGAGACTTGTGCCAAATCTGATCAGTGTAAACAGAGTTCAAAGAGTCTTGCCGACAGTTTCTAAAATAGTTTCCAGGGTCTCGTGATCTTGCTTCTCTCGGCCAAATTCGGCCTTGTGTGCCAGTTTGATGGCCTTCTTGAGAATGGCAGGTTTGATTTCTAACTCTTCAGCCACAGCCTTGATGGTGTCGGTAAGTCCACCGTTGAGTGTTTCAATCTCGTGCAGCACCGCCATGCCCTCATTGATCATTGTAGTCAACTTTATTTTTTGTTCGCCGTTAAATGTCTTGCTCATAGAGCCTCCTAAAAAAACAAGTATACAGTTTTAAGAGTGGCGTGTCAACAACAATTTGCTCACTTTGGGCCGTGGAGTAGCGAATTCCTTAGCCCGGGCAGCAGCCGCCCACTCGGTCCTAAGGCTGAGTTTGGTTAGCCACCTGCGGCTTGTATTCTTCTCTGTAGAGAGTCGATTTCTCTATGCACTTGTTGTGCTTGATAATCTTGTGGCATCATGCGATCAGCGTATTGATAACTCATACCGCCCAGTCGTTCAAATTCAGCTTGTTTTGCAGCCAATTCTTGTTTCAATGACGCAATATCAACTGGCGGATTGGTAATTTCATTCAGGCGCATTATGATTGTTCCCGTTTCATTTGGCGGAACAGTGTCATGCCTGGATTGAAGTTTCGGCTCCAGGACAACGATTCGAGTTGGGCCATGGCCGGATTGTTTCTTTCGGCATCCATATCAGCACCACGGTTGGCTAGTGCAGCATTATACGCACCAAGTTTTCCAGAGGGCTTGCGGCCCTTCCATTGTGTTGCACCAGCTGGTGTTGCTGCTGGTGCCTTTTTGGCCGCTCTAGCTTCACGCTTGCGAATAGCATTAGGAGTTTCGCTTGGTGGCTGTCCTTTTACTCTACCACCTGTGCGTTGTTTAACAGGAGTAGCAGGAGTAGTAGGTGTGGCTACCGCGGCGTTTGGATTATTTGCTTTTGCTCGATGTACCTGACCTGTTGGTGTTTGTGTTAACGTTCCACCAGTACTGGTTGTTGTTGGAGGTGCGTATGTGCCTAAAGTTTTGGTCATTTGGCCAAACGGATTTGGTGCTGCTGCCGCAGTTGTGGTCGAAACTGTGGTAGGTTGATTAACACTAGCATATCCAGTGGGTTGTCTGCCAAAGTTTGGAACAGTCGATGCAGGATTTTTAACAGTCCCTAACACCTTAGGACCTGGTGTTGGTCCTGGTGCTGGTGTTGGTGCTGGTGCTGGTGTTGGTGCTGGTGCTGGTCCCGGAGCAGGTGCAGGAGACAAATTCATGCGTTGATACACACTGTCAACAACTGCTTTTGGTACACCCCAGTCGGTGGTCAACAACTGATACAATCTATCACTGTCGTATGGTTCGCCAGCGCGGTTCCACATGTTGTTGAGCTTGTCAGCAGTGACTTTGGTAATAACATTATGTCCAACATTGCTGGCCCATTTGCCTACTTTATCAACGCCTCTGCCAATGGTATCAAGTTGTCGGCCAAACCAACCTTGTGGTTTGCCTTGGCCAGCAGTGGCACCGGCTGGTGCACCTGCTGCTGTGGGATGACCATAATCAGCTGTGGGTGCGCCTATGTATTCTTTCAAGTATGCACGGCGATAACGTCCAATGTTTTCAAATACAGTACGCACACCAAGTTTGGTCAATTGTAAACTACGGCCCATGTCACGATTGGTGCTTTCATTCAGTGCCCATGCATATACAGTAAACTTGCTGTCAATCAACTGATTGTTTGGCAGCACTTTGACTTTGACAGACTCAGCAACTTTGGACCAAACAGATTCTCTCACTCCCAATGCGTTTCTCACAGCAGCTTGCGATGCTTGTAATTTAGCAGGATCAGCAATCTTTCCAGTACTGGCGTCAATCCAACTGCCATCCTTCTGAGGAATAAATCGTTCTGTGGTTCCGGCAGCCGATCCTGGCATGCCAGTTCCCACTGCGTCATTGCTTCTTGGGTTGATTCCAAAGTCGTCGGGCTTGTCTCGGTAGTACGCCGCATCAGCTTGATCTTGCATTCTGGCTGCATCTGCTGCGCTCATGCCTGACCCAGGTCCGCCTGCACCTACACCTTGGTCGTATACTGCGCTGCCAGTTTCACTGGGGATTTTTAAAGTTTGGCCAGCTTTGATGTTATGTACATCTTTGTAATCAATTCCGTTTGCATCAGCGAGTTCTTTAACTGACACTCCATTCTTTTCTGCAATTTTGCTCAAAGTGTCACCTTTGACAGCAGTATAGTCTGTGGTACCACCGCCTGCACCAATTTGGCTGTAGTCAGCTGGCACAGTACCTGGCTCGGCTGTTTGCATGATAGCTTGGTTGAGTTGATCCAATGTGACATCGCCGTCAAACCCATATGCTTTTGCTTGTGCAGCCGCTTTGGCCATTTCTTCTGGACTCAATCCTTCTGTGCCCGGACCCACAATGTTAGGACCAGTGTCGCCAATATCTTGACCGCCACTGATTGACGGGTCAGTGTCGCCCATAGCAGTACCATCGCCCACTCCAGCACCTGCTGGCAAATCCAATCCGTTGATGTTGCTGGCAGCACCGCCAGGTACATCTGTATCGTTCCAGTTGCCCAAGGCTGCATTGTTGGCAGCAATATCGCTACTGCTTGGCAAGCCACGGTAGGCATCCATTGCCCGGCCACCCAGTTCCGCGGCACCTTGTGCTGCACCACTGACCAAGGCTGCTGTTGCGGCATCACCCACAATGTCAACAATTTCTTTGTCTTTAAGCGCAGAGTCAATTGCAGCCAATCCGGCAGCAACGCCTGCTCCGCCCACACCACCTGTGGCAAGACCAGCAGCAGTAATAATAGCCCATTTGGCCAGGCCGGTGGCTCTAGGATAGTTTTTGGCTGCGTCACGATATTTGTAAATGGCCTTGGTGATAGCATTGGCTTCACCATTTTCGCCGCCTGCCTTGCCCAGTGCGGTCATGGCTTTGTTGTATTCTGCATCAACAGCTTGATATGTGGGGCGGTCCTTGACCCACTTTCTTGCACTAGACAACATGTTTTGTACACTACCAATTGCTTTGGTAGTGTAATCTTTTGCTTTGCCTAGACCTGTGCGGTTGCTGCCTGCCGCAGTAGCACCTTGTTCTACATCTTTGAATAGCTGTTGAACTTGAGCCTTGGTCAGATTGTATTCTACTAACAACTGTCCAAATTGACGAGCTTGACGGAAAACTGGATCTTCCATCAACTGAGCTCGTGCTTGAGATTCAGTTAGCACTCTAACTTGAGCATGTTCTTTAATAATCAAATCTCTAATGATCATGGCAATTATCTTTCTTCTATGTAATCTTGACTTAAATCTTGTGCTGGTCGGTTACGCTGTCTATGTGCGCGGAACAAATCAACTGCTATGCCTGCTTCGTCGGCAGTTCGGAATCTGCTGGGCAAGCTACGACCGCGATGGTGTATGCCATACCCCACAGTGTCATCACCGTGGATTTCAAACACAGCACCGTCATCCAGTTCCATCACCTTGATGGGCTGTTGTGGTTGGGCGGCAGCAGTATTCACCTGGGCCTCAACGTCATGCACTGTGCCAGGATCGGTTAACTCATAATCGTTTTCTTCAACTTCGTGACGATCAACTGCATCAAGAGCTTTGTCTTTGAGTTCACGATCAATTCGAACTTTTTTCTCTAACTGATCAAGATACTGTGTGAGGTCCTTCTTGACCTTGCTCAACATATCTTCTTCAACTTCTTGCATGGCTTCGCCAAGACTTGGCTTCTTGGGCTCAACAGAGTCGCCAACCAACTCACCATGCATGGGATGTTGAGGATCTGTTTTGGCTGCCAGTGCTCGGATACCACGTGGTTTGAACAACGCAGGCAATTGATGCACTGATTTTTGTTGAGAATTTAATCCATGTTTGATGCCAACTGGACTGGTGCCTTCTACCACAGCCAATCGGTCTAGGATTGATCTAATGTCGTGGCTCATGCTCTTTCGTCTTTCAAGAAACTTCTCAGCATCCAGCCGTGCTTCTGTTGAGCATCAATGCGTTCTGCTATAAAATTTGCAATGCCTTGCTGATTTTCTTGTTCAGCTGTGGCAAATGTTTCATTGAGTAAATCCAACAGTTGACCGTTGTTGGCCAACAGTTCTTCGATCATGAGTCGAGCACGAGGAATTTTGACTTGACCTTTTATAATAGTTAGTTCGCTAAAACGTTCATAACTGCCAGGGGCATAGTCGCCTAATGCACGAATGTATTCTGCTGTTTTGTCTATACTGTTGTTGTAGACTTCTTCGTAGAGGTTGCCAAAAAACTCATGCAATTGAGCAAAGTCTGGGCCTTCCACATTCCAGTGAAATAGCTGGGCCTTCAGACTGAATGCATATTCAGTTGCCAGGAGAATTTTTAAAGCGTCCGCTAACATGTTTATTCCTTTTGTATTCCTTAGGCGTGTTCGGTGTGGGATCAGAGCCTGTTATATATTTACCACTTAGCATGCTTCCACCTGATCTTGATTGCATACCTAATGCTGACTCTACAGGCGCCATAGCACCAGCACTAGTGCCGCCCACCGATGCATTTTCCATGATTTCTTTTATTCTCATGATGATGGTATTTCCAATGTTATTTGATCTTCGTGTATTGCAGCATTTTTACTTGCTACCCGCATGTTTCTTATTTTTAATTTGCTGCCACACGGTTCAAGTAGTTCATATTTAATTTTGTACAAACCTGGTGGTGCCTGAATGGGTATTACTTCTTCCAAGTAGTAATCTTTGCCGTTCCAAATCCAGGATCTTTCTGTAAACAACTCGTCATTTACATACAATCTGTAGCGGGTGTCATTGCCATCCCATTTGCAATAAACATCACAATGAACTTGAACTGATTTGGTTTGCATAAGATATATTTAGCAAAATATACAGCTATAAATATCACAATGTTAAAACTATCAGAAATTCGTCGATTGCACATTGAATTGACTACAAGATGCAACGCTCGATGCCCCATGTGCATGCGTAATTACAGAGGGTCAGAATTTAATTCTGGATATCCTTTGTGTGAACTGTCATTGGCAGATTTCAAACACATTGTGACTCCAGAGTTGCTGGCACAATTAATTCAACCCGAAGCTGCAATAAATGGATTAGTTCCCAAGATATTTGGATTTAGGGGTATCACATTCAATGGCAATCTTGGTGACTTTGCATCAGCTCGAGATGCTGTGGAAATAGTTGAATACATTGCCGAGTATGACGTACCAGTTCATATCAATACCAACGGCAGTTTACGCAATGCAGACTGGTGGCGCAGACTGGCCCTGACAGGGGTCACTGTGGGATTTGCTATAGATGGCATGAGTGACACCCACAAACTATATCGTCAAGACACAGATTGGCATAGAATTATCGAACATGCACAAGCCTTGATTGCCGCCGGCGGCCGTGCTGTGTGGCGCTTTGTGCCATTTGATCACAACCGTCATCAAGAGCAAGAATGTCGAAAGATGGCTAGAGAGATGGGTTTTTTTGGGTTTGAAAACATACACGATGGTCGAGATACTGGCCCAGTTTTCACAAGAGATGGCAAGTTTACTCATTACATTGGACCTACACCGCCAGGCGATCAGCCTCCGCCTATACACGCACTTATAGAAAATCATATCACCTGGTATAGTGCAAAAACTTATCGCTCACATAAGGATGTACCAAATTTATCTATAGATTGCATTCATAAAAAAAATCAAGAAATATACATTGCTGCTGATGGGTCAGTATATCCTTGTTGTTATCTTGGATTTTATCCACACACCATGAGTCACCCAGGCAATCAAGAACTAGCACCAATGGTGCAAGAAAACAATGCTTTGCAGTACCCATTGGAACACTGTTTGGCCTGGTTTGAAAGTGTAGAGAAGGCCTGGAGCAAATCTAGCATTGCCGAAGGCAGACCATATCAGTGTGTTAACACCTGCGGAAAAACAGCCTCTGCGGCTGCCACTTCATAATTAACAACATGACCAGCGCAAAAATCTTATACCTAGCACGATATCGTGTGCCGCATGCTATCATGAGCCTGCAACCAGAATTTACCAAGCACCTTATTGGTGTGGATAGAACTTGTATTGCCAGCCCTGTGCCCAAAGAAGAACTGTGGCCTGTGTTCGAACAATACGGTATAGACACCACAAAGTTTGATTATGCACCTGACTCAGAAATCTATAGAATATATCCCGAAGTCAACGACTGGGTGTTTGAAGGCGACTACAGAACATATTGGCTGCGCCAACAAGCTATCAAGTTTGCGTTTCTGGACTATCTCAATTATGATCTCATGATCATGCATGACTGTGATTGTTTGTTGATCAAAGACTATGAACCTTTTAAAGATGGCAAGCTCAACTTCATGGTGTTAGAAAACGAACGTCATAGCTGGGGTTACTATGAAAGTATTAAGAATGCATTGGGCTTTGAACGACTAACGCCGCACTGCTTTATTTCAGAGTTTGTGCCTGTATTAAAGAAAGACTTTAACGACCTTGTGACATTCCTGGAAGAAAAACACAACAAGAAATGGTTGAATGCCATGATTGATTCATGCCCTCCAGAACCCACTGTGCCACCATGGGGCAATGGTGAACTGATTCGTTGGTTCTCTGAATACGAATTCATCGGCAACTGGGCCATGAGTCGTCAAGACATTACCATGGAATACCAACGCAGATATCACTACGACAACATGGAGAAGATTGGTGACTTTGATCCTGCTTACCATACTGCTGTATGCGATGCCGTGCCCGATTTGAGATTTAGTTTACAATACGATTGGGATAAAAAAGAAATCCTTAGGTTTGATTACTACATGGACAAGATTCGTGAAAGACTTGCACGCCACACTTAGAGTTTTTTCCCCAGGTTACCAAGCAACTGAATGGGGGTTCAGTTACGATCAGATTGTAGATTTGTCAACTGCCCTGGCACAGCCGTATCGCATAGCAGTAATGCCAGTATTCTATAGTCTGCCTAACAAGTTTGATTACCGTCCAGAGTACATGCAATTTCCTTTGCATGAGTTTGATCTTGTGTTGTTTACTGACATTGAATGGCACAGTAAAAAAGAACTTGTGGTCTGGATTGAAACTACGGGAGTAGAAAATTGGTTGTTGCACACAGCTGGTATTTGGCTAGACGAACCTCACAATCCAAGAGTAATATATAGACCAGCTTGGAGTTTTAACTTCTTGCGCTGGAACCCGCCACGCTTGGATTTTCCGCTTGACCGACCATATGCATTTGAGTGTTTATTAGGCGCCAGGCGCGAACATAGAGATTTTGCAATGCTGAGTCTACAACAATCTAATCTATTGGAACAAGGCATTGTGACCTACAGAGACTTATTTGTGGGACATTGGATTGATCAAACTCCCGAACGTGTGGCTAGACTATTTGGGAATACAAAGCTAAAATATCCTTATGTAAGCCCGCACCTTGACTCTGCATGGGAAGTAAAATCTCAAATGGACCACTCAGTCAGTGGACTTGTGCCTTGGGAAATATACAATCGTACTTGGTTTTCAGTGGTGTGCGAAACCCTGGGCAAAGACCGCGATGCAGACCGTGTGTTTTTGTCAGCAGAAAAAATAGCAAAGTGTTTGCAAGCTCGAAGATTGTTTGTGGTGTTTGCTATACGAGGATTCTTACAACATTACCGAGACTGGGGTTTTGAAACTTTTGGTGATGTCTTAGACGAATCATACGACACTGAACCAGATGATATTGTGCGCTGGGGCAAAGCATTTGAACAGGTGCAATGGTTATGCAGCCAAGATCTATCTGCACTGCTGGAAAAATTAAAACCTAGACTAGACCATAATCACAATAGACTGTATGAATTTGACCAAGAAAAAACTCAAGAGTTACAAAATTTTGTTGTGGCTCACTTGAAGTGAGCAAGCCAGTGCTGATAGAAATTTTCAGCAATGATTTCTTGTCCAGCAGCACTTGAATGATAGCCTGGGTCTTCACCTTTGAACGGATTGTTGCCACAAATAGACTGTGGTGAATACGATTGATTTAAATTGATATAGTGGTCGGGCACAATCGCAGGAAACGCTTCGCGCCATAAATTATTGTTGTCTGGATCAAACGGCCATAGCAAGTTCGGTAACACCAAGAACCGGATGCCATCCAAGAACATTGTGATCACACCTTCTCGAATCATCCATTCATCCTGTTGCTTTTTCCAAGCATTATCGTAGATTGAATCAATCCAGTGCCGTATGCCTGTCTGTGCTTGCTTGGTAATACGTCCCATTCTGTAGGGATGATCAAAGTTTTCTGCCAGTGTAAAGATAGTTTCGCAAATCATATTGCTGGGCTCTTGACCGTAGTTTACGTTGCGGATGCCATCTTCTCTACGATAACCGTTGCCTAGTTTTCTATTCTGCAAGTGTCGTTCCAGTGGAGGATTCTCTCCTGCGCTGGGAGCTTGGTTCCAATCGTATGGCACAGAGTTGGCAGGTATTTCCATTCTATCCCAAAAAGTAGGACCAATCACAGCAAAGTCCGGACGCTGTCTGCGTATTTCGTCCATCTGTATGCGAATGCCGCCATTGGAACAACCTTGGCGTGCTAAGTTAACCAACTCCCAGCCACCTAATTTTTCAGCTAATCTTTCGCTCCAAGCAGTGCCTGGTTGAGTTTGACTCACAGCTGAAAATGAACAGCCTGCTACCATTAATTTCATTGGGATTCCTTGTAATCGTTTTGGTGTGTTATGGGATGAAACCCACGCACAATTTCGCCATGCAGTGGTAGTTCATCTATGCTATATGTATCTGGCGGCAAAGTGAGGGTTACAGTTCCTTCGCCGGGTCGTGCAAATGTCACCAGGTTAGGATGCCACTGCACTGCACGATTCACTAGCACATGATGTATGTGTCCGTAGTCACCCAGCTCGTCATGTGTGAGCACTAGATCATAGTCACGAGCTAGATGCCAACAGGCCCGGTCGGCGGATTCTTCGGGCCAGCGTGTGAACACCTTTTGTTCGTTGTCATGCCAGTGATCTTCAAATCCCAAGAACACACATTCAATGCTACGTTGTTTCCAAAATGCTGAAAGTTCTTGTCCACGTGGATCTTGCGCAGTGTAAGTCAAGTATCCAATGGTCCATTTGTGCTCAGGATGATTGTGTATGAAACTGTAGGCAAATATCACACAGTCGTCAGGGTGTGCTACCAAACACAAGGCGTTCATAGTATTCCTCGTGCAATCAACAGCTCGTGATATTTTTGTTGTTGTTGCTCGGTCAATTGTGTCCACGCATTTCTGTGTATGCTCACTGTGAGAGTTTCGGTCCGACACATTGTGTTGAACTTTGAATCAAATATACCAGTTTCGCTGTGGCAAAGATTGGCAGGACGGATGTTTGATTGTGAGTAATATCTTTCATCAAATGATTGATCCCTATACCACACATAGCCTGAATACAGTATGAACTCTGTGAGCCGGCCTTGCTGTTGAAAGTAGTCAGTGAAGTCTTGACCAGTTCTACTTTCTACTTCTTGTATCATGTCTCTTATTAAACTGGGTTCCACAAAGAATGGCACACCACCTGGTCCCAACTGTGCCGGCAAGTCTATGTCAAACAACTGATTGGTTATACGCAGACTGGGTTCAAATACAGGATAGATTGGCATGCTTCCAGTGGCAGCACGACCGTCCACTAGCACTTGATCCAGTTCAACTGGTTGAACAAACAAGGTCTTGGCATCCAGGATCATGCACCAGGCATTAGTGCTCATGGCTGATCCTAAAATCTTTAATGCTTGTTGACTGACCCAACCGTTGTCGCTCCACTCACAATCAAATGTGGATCTTGGCACAATTTTCACATGATCAGCAAATGCACCATACCAGGCGGGATCTACTGTACTGAGATCATTCACCATCACAAAGATATTTTTCAAGCCAATGTGTTGGCAGTAAAGTTCAATGCTACGGGCTTGTAGTTTTAGTATGTCAAGTTCGGATTCAAATACAACTGTGCAGATATCAATCATGCAAGTATGTATGGGTCAATGACCAGTGGCTGCTAATTCAGCGCCTTTGTTGAATGAGTTTGACCAGGAGGCTGCACTCTTACGGCCCTTTGAAACGCTCCAGTTGTATCCGGCACGATGTCCAGAACAGTCTTTGGTGCATTGTGAACCCATGAAGGTGAGTTCGTCCAGTTGCTCTTCTGCCACATCTTGCTGATGAATGAATCCTCGACTATTTTGTTGGATATTAGAACCCACAAATCTACCACGGACATTACCTTCTTTATCAGTAGCATCGTATGACCATTCTAAGGGTTTAGATGATTTGCTTACTTTCAATCCTTCTGATTTTGCATGGTTGGCCCAAGATTTTAAATCACGAAATGGCTTTCTGCCTTCCGCCACACCTTGCGTAAATTCTTGTGCTCTCATTTCTTTGGCTGTACTGCGGTTGGTACATTACGATACACACGCTTGGCAGGATCCCAAACGGTTTTGAGTGGGCCCAGTCCGGCCAGTTTCTTCATTCTGGCCACCATGTCTTGATAGTCATCGCCGTAGTCTGCTTCTTTTTCTCGGGGCTTGCTCTCGTTCATTTGCTTGAGCAGTTCTTGTGCTTTTTCAATGCTGATCAGAAATCTTCCAAAGCGATCAGGATCGGCTGCCTTTAGGAGATATTCTTTGCTGAATCCACTAGGAGCATCCGCTCTGGCAGGAGCTGTATCGGTAGTTGCCTGTTGAGTTGCAATGGGCTTGCCGGTCAATCGGTTGATGCCAGGGTCATCGTCAGGCATGACTCTTGCGTGAGCACCACCTGCACCCATGGCCATAGTTCCTGCCAATGCAGCAGCACCCAATGCACTTTTCCACCCTTCGTCCATGTCACCTTCGTCCATGTCTACTTTGATTGGACTGAAATAACGCTTGGATTCTCTGTCCCACTTTACGCCTAGGGCCCGGTCCATGGAACTTACTTGGCCTTTGTTTAAGGTATCTAATTCATGTTCTGGTTCAGTTCCACCATATCTGCTGGGGTCTGCATGATGGCGAATACCTGTAGGTGTTTTCTCTGTACGGCCTACCTTACCTGAAGTTGGATTCCAATCACCGGCTATTGGGCGACCACGCCCTCGTTCGCCTTCTTCCGCCACACCAGTTTCATCCAGTCCACGACCCTTGCGCCACTTGCGAATGCTTTTGCCTGCATCACGCTTGCTGCCCAGCTTGGGACGGTTGTCGCCCAGTTTCTCTGCCACGCCTTTTTTCATTTTTGCCATTGCGGCTTGAGTTTTTTCCTGCGAATCAATGTAAGTATCGGCATCAACTTCTTGACCTATACGGCGACGTTTCTCTAGGCCTGGCATCATGTCTTGACCTTTGGTGTCGTGGGTGTTAATAATGTTTTGAAGTTTCTGTTGAAGTTGTTTATTATCATAGAACAACCCACTGATTGCATAAGCAATAGGACCGTCGGGTGCTGGGTCATCATTAGTCCAACTCTCTGTTTGACCAGTTTGTAAATCATGCACATCCATGGTTTCTATTGACAGTGTGGGACCGTAAGATACCATATCAACTGGACGCACAATAAAATTTGCCGATTCTTTTGATCTAGTGTTTGTCAATTTGACTTCAAACGTATTGTAATTTATTTCATTCACAAACTCTGCTCGCCATCCGCTGTCTTCTTCGGCTTCGTCTTGTGCTAGGCCTTCCGCTACGCCTTGTTCTCTCACACTACTGCGGAAATGTCTAGCATCATTTGCATCGTGTTTGCCGCGTTCTAATCCTTTGGCCCATTCGTCATTTTTACGGGCTTCTCTTGTGGCACTATATGGATTGTCTCTGATGGTCATACCTTGTTTGTATGCTCGACGGCCCAGTTCGTATGCTACGCCAACACCTGCTAGTTCATATTCTTCCGCCACACCTTGCTCTACTGATTCAGCAGGCACACAGTTGTTCACACGTGTGCCGCCCTTCATCTTGGTCTTGGGATTGCCAATCTTTTTGCCGGTCCAGCATTTGGGGTCCAGGCGCACTTTTTCTTCGTTAAACAAGTCGTTGAGATTCATGATAGTTTATTTATTGCGTTTGGCTTTAGCCCGTCCAGCCTTCATGTTGGCCATCCAATGTGCTAGTTGCCCTTTGCGACCGCCTTGTTTGGCCACTTTACGCAGGGTGCTTACACTTGCTTTGGTGGGCACGCCATAACGCTTTGAATCGCCTTTGTCTTGTGGATTGCGGCCGTCTGCAAAGTTTTCATTTAGGCCCGTTAATTCTTGTTCACCCTGTGGTGTCAAAAACCAAAAACCATCCCCAGGGGAAACAATCAACCCAGCATTTTCTAAACTGTCATAGACATTTTGTTGTGCATTAGTAATACCGCGTATGTCTTGTTGAAAATCCAACCCGTGATTGTTGGCAACATCAATTGCTTTCATCAACAACAATTTACCATAACCTTGTCCTTGCCAACGTGCTTCGACTTCTGCTTCATTGTTAACATCATCTGTATCAGCACTTCTCACAAAATTAAAATGTCCCACGTGTTTTCCATGCACTGCAAGTGTTATTTGAAAACTGTGTTGGTATCCATCAGGCGAAGTCACTGTAAATTTTACAGGATTCTGGCCGCCTGCAAAGTTTTCCGCAACTGGTTGTAATCTACGCAATTCATATATGACTAAATCACCAGTGTCTGCACGGAACGCTCTGTAGCCCCATGCTTTGGCATACCGCTGAACCAGCCGGTCATATAACTTGGCACGACTTTCAGGATTTGGCACAACATCATCTGGTCCATAGTACGTAGACGGGTCAACTTCTTTGCTGGCTGAAAAACTCAATCTTGCAGGTTTGTATTTTTTAATGTACTTTTGTATGGAAGTCAACACTGTGGCAAAGATTTTTTGGGCATCACCTTCACCTGTGACTTCTTGGCTGTTGTTTCTATAGAACTCAACTTGTATGGTTTCTTCACCTTCATTATTTTGTTGCTTGTTAAACATGATACTTAAATTTGTGCCATCTGGCAGTCGGGCCAACATGTCAACATCGCCATAATCACTTTTTTCTGTTTTGGTTTTATAGGGCTGGTCAAATGCTTCTGGCAGTTCTTCCTTGCTCAAGAATGTTTGAGCAAACAACTGACACTCGCCCCATAGTTTATCATTTTCTGTCACATACACACGGAAGTCAGCGTCTGAATCGTCGTGCTGTGTGGGGTCTTGATAGCCTGCATATACTTTGTGTATGCCCACTGAGTTCAACAGGTCTTTGCAACTTTCACCGTGGCGTTCATCCATGGGCGAATTGCAAGGACTGCAAGTGGTCACAACAATTGACCCTTGGGGAATCTCACCTATGCTTTTTCTATACTTGTCTATGGCCACTCGTTCAGCATGGCGGCGTGTGCCATCTCGAGCAGGCAAGTTGATGCCGTAGATCATTCTGTTGTCAGGGTCAATCACACAAGCAGCAACTTGGCCATAGCGTTCGGGATCTCGCTGTTGACCTTGCACTACCATGCGGCAGCATTTGGCCAGCACACGATCTAGCTTGGGACGGTCATGTATTTTGTAATCACTGGCTGATTCTGCCAGGCCTTCTGTCATGATAGGATACACTTCAAAGCCTTCGCCTGATACGCCCCGGCCATTGTCGCGCAGCCATTGAGCAGCAACTCTGTTGGCATCTGATTGATTGTTGCCCACACCTGAGAATCTGTGGACTTCTTCACCGTTGACCAGGATCTTCCAAGCACCAGAGAATGTACCGGGTGTGGCTCGTTGCTGTGCAAGGTCTGCTGTGCTGCCGGGTTGAACATACTGTGATATATCAGGTTCAATGTCAATGATACCATTTGATGCTGCATCTGCAGGCCGATCCCATTGTTCAGTGTCCACCACCATGTAGTCAGCAGCGACTAAATTGTTTCTGGCAGCCCAGGCTTGGAGAACATATCTACCTTGTGCCTGCTCTGCTGGATTGCCCATGTTGAATCTAAACTGATAGTCAGGAGTGCCGCCGGTTGAACTGCCATACAAGGCCGGATCTGAACGTGGCACAATGGCATAGCGACCGTTGGGGTCATTGGGTCTGCTGTATGAGGCAGGAGGACTGGTAAAGGCACCGGCGGTGTTGTCTCCTTCAATAGGGCGAACACTAAAAATCGTAGCGGCGTCTTGTGCGCTCATTCCGTGTTGACCATGATTGACATAATCTTGCAACCTGGTCAACTGATCTGCTGTATTGCGAGGCGAGAATTCAGTATCTGGCACAGCCTCACCTGTTTGTTTGTT
>Ga0214919_10003683_pt1 | contig 22927 bp, 21 predicted proteins | sample LL1503_MetaG_FD_177994 | JGI IMG/M metagenome (GOLD analysis project Ga0214919, IMG submission 177994) | Freshwater microbial communities from Lake Lanier, Atlanta, Georgia, United States - LL-1503 | ecosystem: Environmental > Aquatic > Freshwater > Lake | place: USA: Georgia | collected... | reverse complement strand
GGTGTTAAATCTGATGTCATAGTACTTGGAGCAGAAACTGGAGTAGCAATAAATCCTGGAACCATAATTTTTTCCTAAATGTAAGTATTTTGAGGCAGTTGTCTTTTCTTAGCTGCTAAATCAGCTTTCATTTTAGATATATTGTCCAATTCCATTTGTCTAATTTTATTTATAATAGGAAGAATACCATTAGGATCTGAAATTAGCGCAGCCGTACTAACACCTATAGTTTTGAATTTTGCAATTTTACTCATTAATGGTTTAAGAATTTTCATTAGTCTCATTTTCTTTAAGACATTTTGAATAATCATATCAAATGAATAATATCTTCCAAGAAGATTTTTCATATCTTGTAAGTCTGCTTCAGCCTCTCTTAAATGCTGTGTAATCAAGTTTAAAGCAACTTGATTTGTTTGTTGCATTTGTGATTCAGATGCAAGATTTTTAAGGAAATCTAATTCCTTATTGAATTGAACAATTGCCCCACGGAGTTCTGATATAAATCCATTGTAAATTTTCTTAATATTGTCAGTATTTTTTAATGGAACTTCAGTTGTTGAATTAGCTCCTGTCTGAACAGAAATTTCTAGAACATCCTTAATTTTTGTTTCATAGTTTTTAATTTTTTCTTTAATTATTGCTCTAGTTTGCTTAAAAGTAATCATTGCATTTATCTGATCATTCGAATAACCAGCTTCAGTCAATGCTTGTGTGTATGCAATAGCTGCAGGAGAGTTTTGTAAGAAGTTTCCTTGTGCATCAAAAAACATTGGATCTCTTTGTAATGTTTTTCCCCAAAAGGCACTTCCATATGTTCTTACAATAGACAATACTAATTCAATCAAGGATAAAATCCATTTAGTAGCATAAGCTGGATCATTTGCCATAAGTGAAACTTGATTTGCAAACCAAGCTGAAAAAATAGGACCTAAAGCTGAAACTAAAGCACCAGCAGCTGTTTTTATGTTCTTGTCATCAGCAACCTTTACAAACTTTTTATGAGAAATATCACTAATTTTTACGTTTGCGTTTTGGAAACTCATTAATTTTTTAGTGATCTCATCTAAAGTAGTTTTTTCGTTGAAGGTTTTGAACAATTTTATTATTCCTTCAACTACTGGTATCAAGGCAGCAAAGTTTTGATCTGCTCTCATGAGTACTATTAAACCTTGCAAAGCACTACCAATCATATTAAAAAGTTCAGTTAAGCTTTTGATATTTCCAAATTGAGACGCTGCGTTTTGTGCTGCTGAAGCTGCTTCAAATGTTAAGAGATTATCAGAAGCTCCTGGAACATTAGCAACCTTAACAAACTTTGCTCCTGTATGACCAACAAGAGGTGATCTAAATCCAGAAGAAAAAGAGTTGAAAGAACCAGATTGATTTTCTGTCGTTGGAACTGGATCTCTTGTAACAGGGGTAAGTGCAGCTTGTCTTGCTAGTTCACCAGCTCTAAGATCATAATATATGTTTGTGATTACATCTAAAAGACCAGTTCTTTGAAAAAGTTTAAATAAACTACCAAGCTGTTGCATTACGTGTGCTAAACCATAGTTAGACACTTCTGCTTTAAACATATTGTATACTTTGATTCTTCTATTGTATATTTCAGTTTGCTTGGTCATTTTATCAAGTGATGCTTGATAACTTCTTCTTAATTGCTCCATGTCTTCAACAGGACCAGCTTGTGTCATGGTCATAAGTTCATTTAAAATGATCATCTGTTGAGGATCTTTCATTGTCATGAAGTAAGCTCTAGTATTAGCTTTTTGACCCTTAATAGCTTTTAGGAGTAATTTAAAAACAGGAACTGTTCTATTGTTTTCAGATACCTGTGCAGCTCTTGTAAGTAATTGATCAAGAATGCTGAAAGACCTTATCTTTTCATATCCTGCAACTACAAAATCTAAAACATCTTCTACTCTTGCACCAGAAGCATTAGCAATATCTGCACCTCTATTCAAAATAGCGCAAATCTTATCTTCAGTAATATTTAACTTACTAGCTAACTCTGTAAAATATTGACCAATCTTTTGAGTATCAATATGAGATTTCAATCTTTGAATAACGTAATATCTACATTCTAAAGTTTTAGCAAGATCATCAACACCTGCTGGTTTTGCAGCTATACCTTGCATAATATCAAGTGTTTTATCTAAATCGTTCTTTTCTTTTTCTTCTTTTTTTGTAGGATCACTAGGTTTATTATTTTTTTCTAAAATAGACCAAGTCTTATTAAATTCACGAATCTCACTAGGAGACCTTTTTGATAAAACATTAATAAAATAATCAGATCTATCTGCAAAGTCCATAGCCATAAATTTCTTAACATCAGCTTCAAATGGCAGAGGACCACCAGCAGTTCTAATATTAGGTTCAAAAATCAGACCAGAAAAGTTAAATTTCTGATCTGATTTCAAATCTTGACTAGAATTGTTGTTTTCGTAAATATTTCCGTTAAAAGTGAAATTCATAATTAGTCAACTTTTGCTGTGATTTTATATGTTGATGTAGTGCAATGTGGACACTTACCTTGTAATGCGTGTCTGCTGCTCTTCATAACAATTCTTTTTGGAGCTACAACCATAACCATGGTTCTGCACTTGACACAGTACATTTTCTCGGTTGCTGCAGCATCAGAAATTTCTGAACTCATTATTTTCTCCTTTATAGTAATTCTGTTTTTATTGTACAAATACCTGTAACACATAGAGATTGAGAAGCAAAAATGCCAAGGTATGAATATGTTTGCAATTGTACAGATGAACCTAAATCCTATGTAATTTCTTGTTCAATTAGTGAATACCAGTCAGAAATTCCTTGTCCTTGTGGAAATGGTACTGCAAAAAGAGTTTTTAACTCTTTTACTGTTACTGAGGGATTGACAGCAAAAGAAAAACAATTTGGTACTACAACTAAAAGAAAAGAAATGGCAGATTTTATGAAAGATCAGAAGGGCATTAGGAAAAAATCTTATGATCCAAATTCATTAGAAGCAAAATCTAATGAAATTTGGACAGGTAAAGAAGGATTAGATGGAGTTACATCATTGCCTGTAAGAAGGAAGGAATAATATGAACGAATCAACACAAGAACCAGAATCATTTATCATTAGAAATGTTACTCTTGGTCCACACTATATTAGTGATATTAGATTGCATTTTGAACCATTGCAAGCTATAGATCTTACTTGGGAAGATGCAAAAGTAATTAAATCTTCAAAAGACTTAAGAAGTTCTTTACGAATGGGATTTCTTAGACAAATCTCTCCTGCTGAATTTGAAGCTATTGAAGAGAAAGCAGCTGTCAAAGAAAAGAAAGAGTTGATGAGACAACAACAAAATTCAAATCTTTCTACAGTAGATGTTGATGGTAAGACATATGAAGCAGAACAAATTGATGCAGAAAAAGGTGGAGTAAACAAAGATGGCACAATTTCAACTGCTGGATATGCTAATGACTCTCTATCATATGCTACAGCTTTAGATATTGCACAAACACAAGCTCAACTAAGAGGAGATGAATTATCTGTTGAAGAGTTCGCAGATAGAGTTCAACAAAATCCAAATCTTGTAAGTCAATTATTAAATCAATATAAAAATATGCAAGATAGTGTTTCAGTTTCAGGAGATACTAAAAGAGGAAGAGCTTATGTAGCTGAAGCACCATCCCTTGGACAAAATGGAACATCAGTATCTAAAGTTGAAATGACTAACTACAATAGAGATAGAAGAGTAGCTGGATCAGACTTTAATTACTTGGATACACCAGCAGATTTTGATGATGGTGTAGCAGATGTTATTGATCTTGAAACTGACGGAGACAAGGGTGGAGTAAGAAGAGTTTAGAAAAATTCTAAGGAATGGACATAAATCTTAGGCTATCCATTGGGTAGCCTTATTTTTTATGAGGAAACAAATGTCTGAAGAAATACAAGCTTTATCATATACAAATAGCCCTTTGGTTTACTATAACACAAATAGTAGTAATCCTGGTGTTTATATAGAGTGGGAAAGAACAACTTCAACAGGAGTTAGATTTTATAAAGTACAAAAAAGTGATTATTTTGATGGAACTTACGTAACTATAGACACTGTTCTATGGCCATGCAATGAGTATGTTGATACAAGTGGGACTCCATCACAATATTACAGAATTCAAGAAGTAGATAACTCAGGTAATGTTTTATCAACAAGTGCTCCAATACTAGGAGATGAATTATTAATCAAATCAAGTTTAAGATTTGAACTTGAGCATTTACTAAATATTCCAGTTTATGATGAAGAAGTAGTTTTTAGAAAGTCTAGAACAGAAGCTTCTGTAGCATTTCCATATTGGAATTATTTTCCAAGACCAGACATTAGAATAAGTGGATATTCAGAACAGGGTGATAGAGACCCTATGATTCAACTTTCTGAAACAACACCTGTTTATAGAACAATTAATGCATCATATGACCCTGTTGTTTTCAATAGAGATGGAATTCAAACTCCTTATACTGGTGGAAATAATTATTCAGATGGATTAGTAGTAAAATATGATTACAAAGGGAACCTATTTTTTGTAGATTCAAACGGATCTCCAGTTTCGATTCAGTCATATGATACAGTCCTTGCTTCTTATAATGTAAAAATGTTTACAAGTCAACAGATGAATAGTGCTTTGAATATGGCATTACAAACAATAAACTCTATGCCAGGTGCTTCTAAATATCAATATGTTTCGAGTGTACCATACTATTATGATCCAGCAATAGTTTACGGAGCAGCATACTATTTGATCAGAGGATTAATATTATCATTGACAAATAGACAAAGAAGATTACTTATAGAAGATCCTGATGCTTCATTTGTTGAAAATCTTAAGGGTGTTGCTCAAATGTATAAAGAAGATTTTGACAAGATGTTGGAAAAACTACCAATTGCAAGATACCCAGGAGTAAGAAGTTTAGTAGTACCAGAATACAATATGCCAGGAGGAAGATCAAGATTCTTCAGATACATATGGAATATTGGTACTTCATCATAGATTTTACTAATTTCTTAAATTTTTAAATTTTAAAATTTAAAGTAATTTGTTAAATTCTTAAATTTAAATTTTTAAATTTAAATTAAATTTGTTAATATTAATGTTAATTACTATATATATGATTCTCCCTTAATAATGGGTGTAAGAAATCAGAAAACAAAATGAGAGGATATAATGGAAAAAATCATACAAGCTCTTAGATCTGCTAAGAAGAAAGTTGCTCAGGCTAATCCTATGTTGGGAGAAGATATCAACAACACACTAAGATCCATGGATTCACCTCCACAGATCGAGTCTTTTGCAAAACCAAGATTAAATGTTGTTCAAAATACAGAGGATGGAACTGTACATAGTTTTGCTGTTGAAATAAAAGCAAAACATAATGGTCCTATTCCTGATACACAACTTATGTCAAAAATATTACAAGCTGTTGAAAGTCATTCTGACAGTACATCTGATTTTGCTACAGGTGATGCTCCTGAAGGAAATTCATTTGAAGTAGTTAGCTTCAAATATGAAAGAAGAGAAGATAAGAAGAATACTAAATAGTATAATAGTCTTATGGACGAAGAGCAAATCAAGACATTAAGACATTCATTCACTAACCCCCATCGTGAAGATCTCCCCAAGCCAAAAGTAAACAAATTTGGACACACAGTGCTTGGGGATGAGATGGAAATGGCAGAACAGGAAATTGACCTAAAAATCAATGATTTAGGGGATGTTAGTGCTGATCCAAAGCAAAGTGTTTTTGACAGTCCACAATTTCAAAAATGGGCAGAAAAACAGCCTATTTCAAAGAAATTTGAATCTGAAGTGGAAAAAGAAATACCACATCAAACAAACATTGTCCCCAATAGTGTAAGTATTGCAGACTTGATATCTGAACTTGATGAAATGGATGGCACTGCTGAACGCAGAAAAGCTGAAAATCATCAAATGAAACGTTGTGCAAATGAAAACTGTTTGTATGCTTTACCGATTGATGCAAAATTCTGTTTGAAGTGTGGAACTGCTCAACTTCCGAAATTCTGCACTGAATGTGGTTTTAAATTTCCTGGAATGGAAAAGTTCTGTCCTGATTGCGGTAATAAAAGATAGGTAATCAGAAGTCTTTTCCAGTAAATTTTAATTATGGAAAGATCATGGTACTCCATTTCAAAACTATCAACAGCTCTAAGAAAAAATGTTCTTAGAGCTGATATGTGTATTTTTATTGACGCAGAAAAAAGTTTCTCTAATGTTGCTTACTTAAACTCAACAATAAAGTCAATCCTTACAGCAGCAATTATTAATGGCCTTGATCTTGTTGGAATTCTTTCTAATGATGTGAATGTTGGTCTTAGAGCTTATCAAATGTCCAAACAACAAAAGATGGATGTTACTGTAGTTCCTGGACAAACATATATATGCACTGGAAAAGAAGAACTTTACGTTTATAAGCTTACAAAAAAAATTCCACCAGGACTTTCATTGGATAAAGTTTGCCAGTTTGCTCATCAAAATAATGGTTTTGTTATGGCTACTAATGTAAGCAGCAGAGCAAATGATGAACTTAACAAATTGCAAGGTAGTATTTATGCTCCAGATGCAGTTGAAGTTTTCAATGCTAAAATTGGTGGATACAGAGACCTTGATATTGATTTTCCTAGATTTGTAAATTCAGGAGCAACTTCAGCAAATGACCTTGAACAAAAAAATGTCTTTACACTGATACCAAGAAAACAAGCAGTAGATTTAAAACTTATTGGTGAGGAAGAAGGTGTTGACTATACTCCAAATTATCTTCTACCTAAAGGACAGTAAATTATGGCAAGATCCTATTGTACTACCGAAGATGTAAAGCAATATCTCCCTCCTAATGTTGTAACAGAAGGAAGTAATCCTACTCCTAACTTTAGAAATCCAACTCCTGAAACAGCTAGTAATGTCAACTTGGATTTTTTTATCAAGCAAGCATCTGATCAAATTGATGCTAATCTTGGAACACAGTATGATGTCCCACTAAAACAAGTAAATCTTGGAGGAGAAGTTTCTTACCCTCACCCTATTCCTGTTATTTGTGCAATTTTAGCTGCTCAAATGTATTATATGCAAGCATTACAAGGAGCAGAACCACAATATTCTGAAGCTCAAAAAGTTAGATTTGATTTTGCTCAAAATGAACTAGTCAGAATTCAAAACGGTGAATTAAGATTATTTGGACAAAGAAATCTTAGAGGCGACAGATTTGTTAGAAGCACCCTTAGAGGAATGCCTACAAACCCAGCTGAAGGTAAGAGATCCAAAGGTCAAAATCAATAAGTAAAAATAAATGTTAGAAAGAGTTTATGATACTATAAAAGGAATACTTTTTTATGAGTTTCCGAAAAATAATAACGGTCAGGCTGTTGTTTATGATAGACCTGTAACTGGTTTTTATATTGGAGACATAGGAGTAAAACCTAATTCTCTTTCTATTACTGTCAAAGGTGGATCTTCTTCACTTAAAGATATTGCAATGGGACTTCAAGAGTATGAACATAATCTAACTGTTGAAATTAATGCTGGTGGAGATAATATTGAACTTGCAGAAAGAATCACTCAAGAAGCAACGAGAATTATACTATCCATAATGAGAAAACACAGAAGAATGTGGATAGTTGAACTTTGTCCTATTTGTGGAAAAAGTTCTTTGACTCCTCAACATTTCACTATTGATCACAGCTCTTTATTGTCATCTTATGTAACTACTGTAAATAGTGAATTTTCTACTCTTTGGCAACAAACTCACCCAGCGTCTATTGGTGTTCCAACAATTCAGCCATCAAACTTAGCAGCAGAAGCTTTCTTGAGACTTTACAATGATGTTGGTACTGGAACTACAGTTTCTGGTTTGACTTCTGCTCAATTGTCAAATATACAAAGAATGATCAGTGACAATATAGAACCTGTAAGATTCCTATATGATGTTATCTGTAATGACAACAAACCTTCTGATGATGCCACTAATAAGCAGCTATACAGAAGTGGAACAGTTACTATTACAGCTAAGGAACTTGTAAAACAAACTCAATATGGTCCAGATAATGTACCTACAACAGCATACAGTTAATAAAAATGAGCCTGATAACCAGAAGAGGATTAGAATTCTTAATCAATCAATTTGGTAAAGCAAAATACGCTTACAAAAATTTGATTGGAGATTTTTCTTTTAACAGGGGATTATTTTCAGAACTAGAAAGAACTGTTGTTAAGTTCAGAGGATCAACAATATTTCATGATTATGATTTATCTCTAAAAAATAATCTTGGAGTGAACCAATCTCCTTTTCAATCTTACAATGAAGTAGATCCTGTCTTATTTGGTTTTCAAGGTGGAAAATATGCAGTAGATAAGACATTATCAGGATTTGCCAACACTGGAGGATGGACAGCTCAAAATTATAATCCTCCAACTCCTGAAGGATGGGAAGTTCTAGACTATAATGCTTGGTCTAACTATATTCCTCCATATACTGCTTCTGGAAGTGCAAATACTGGATACATAATTTACAATATAAATTCAGAACCAGGATCAGGACAATCTAGATCTAATTTTTCATATCCAGTGAGATATACAGGAACTGGATATACTCAAGTAAATTTATTTAATTCTTCAAGATGGATTTCAGTCAAAAATAACTCAGGATCATCTTCAGCAAATGAAGCTCACTTAATAATTCCAAAAAGTTATTTTGATGGATTTCAGAAGCTCAATCCTTACACTAATACTCCTGTTGATTTAGGAATTTATTCACACATTTATTTGAAAACAGCTGGAGTTGGAAGTACATTCTCATTAGCTGGAACAATGAGTGGACTTGCTTTATCTTCTTTAGCTTACACAATATCTGAAGTTTCATCAACTGGAGCAACAACAGGTAGAAGCAGAAATCACTATTTACTAAAGATAAAGTTACCTTCTACTACTTGGAATAATGGATATTGGTTCCATCTTGGATTTTATTGGAATACACAAGACTTAACTTTCAAAACTAATTATCCAACTTACTCTGCAGGAACAGCATTAACTTACAACAGTTCATCATTAAATACTACTTGGTATATTTACAATAGAAAAAACTATTTTGAAAAAACTCTTACAAGTCAACTTACATTTGACAAAACTGGAGTAAATGATACTAATATTTATTTATTTTCAAAAAATAAATCTGGATTAGAATTTTATGATGGAGACAATGTAAGTAATCAAGAAAGTTTCAGATATCTTTATCCTGAAATTTTTGACATATCTTCTATTGGTAACTCTAACTCAGTATCTAATGTTTTGTCACTAGAAAAAGATGAGTTTTATCCAGTAATCATTGCTGCAAAAAATTATGGTAATGATTATGAAAATGGAAAATCTGTCATTACTTGTTTTGTTGGAAAAGCTCAATCATTAGATGCTCTTCCTAGCAATTTAGATGATTACGAAAACTATCCAAGTGTTTCTTCTGATTATGATATAGTTGCAAAAGTTTTAGCTTCGTATCCATCAAATCAAAATTCTGGTGTAGGAATTAGTCTTTCTGGAACTAACTATGCAAATAATTCTTCAATCATTTACATAAAAAATGAAAGTGAAAATTTTGCAGTACCACCAGTAGGAGATTATTTTGTTGGAACCTATATCTTACCTAAACTCCTAGAAACAGTCACTTTAATAAGAAATGATAATTACTCTAGTACTTTAGATGTGCCTTCTTCTGCTACCATTCCTAATTTTGTAAATTTTAGTTTTGGCAAAAATACAACAATCTTAGCAAATAATTTTTCAAATACGAGAAATGCAAAATTATTACACAACTTGCTAAAAGTACCAACAGTCAACTTGCTAAAATCTAATAGTCAGCTTTTTGTTGGATTAGGTAAAATTTCTATATCTGCAGGAACTTCAAATGTCATTGGCTCTGTTACATTTTTCACTAAACAAATAAACTCAGGTGATTATATTTTAGATGAAAATGGTAACTTGATAGGCAAAGTTGCTAGTGTTGTAAATGATACATATTTGCTTTTAGAAGATACTGTAAAGATAAGTTACTCTCAAATAAATTTCAAAATACAAAATAATATTGATGAAACAGAACCAGTAGAAATACCTATGGAACTTGATGGAGTCAAGAGTATTTCTGATTGGGCAAATATTTCTCCAACATTTAATTTTGCTAGTATCAACTTATCTGGAGCAACAATTGAAAATAAGAAATTAAATAGAAATTCAACATTCGAAATTTATTTTCAAAAATCTAATCTTGACAATCTAAACGATCAAAATCAAAGTGGAACAAAATTATCAAAAGACTACACTTTTAAGATCAAGTTTGCTGATAGTAATGAAAACTTTATTTACAAGACTTTATTTGTAAATGCATCTAAATACTATATTTCAGATGATGAATATCAAGATCGTATTAACAAAAATCTAAGTGTTGATGGATATTTCAAATATGGAACAGATGAAGAAAGATCTAGTAATGCTCCTGGAACATTCAACTCAATAGAAGACTATAGACTTTATGGAACTGCTTCTGTAATACCTGATTTATCAATGGGAAGCAGCAAAGTCATTATTTCAAAACAATATGCTCCAAAAGATAGTACTAAAATATCAAAAACAGATTATATTACTTCACTAAAAACAAGTAATCCAAATATTACTCAAACAGAAATAAATCAAAAAATTTCTGAATATGAGCTGACTAAATCTTTCTACACAACAGATACTACATCAGTCTCTAATCAATTTGCTCGTGTTGATGATTTTGGAGTTACAATAACAGAATATACTAACAGTGATATTTATTGGATAAATAATCAAAATGAAGCTATTGGAAGCACTAATCAAAACTTAGTATATGCTCCAAAACATATACTTGATTTAAGATCTGATTCTTTTGTTATCTCTAATGCTGGATATACAACAACAGACAATAGCATAAACAATCTTGATAATATTTACAAACAACAAATAAAAGTATCATCTACAGCACAAATTAATCAAGAAACAAATGCTGGATATCAAAGTGTAATCTATCCTAAGTTTGCAATCAAGATTAGTCCAGTTGCTAATCAAGATATCAAATCATTCAAAGTAAAACTTCAAAATCTTTCATTGTGGAAAAATCCAGATGCTTATGTTCAATGTTCTATTTGGACTGACAAAGATGGTCTCCCGAATAAAAAATTAGGTACTGGATCAAAAGTTTTCTTTAGTGAAATAAAAAATAAACTTGATGATGTTTATTTCTATATAAACTATAAACTAATCAAAGATGAAACATACTGGTTTGTATTTGAAAATAACTCTCTTCCTCCAGCATATGATCAAAAAACATCTGGATTGATCAATATTAGTGGAACTGCAATTAGTGGAGTTTATAATGCTTCATACAATACTTTCACTAATTTCTTTGACTATAAAACAAATGCTCAAATTGGTTTTGGTTCTTCAAGTTATCAAAATATTTCTACTTGGTACACAATATCTTCAATAGCAAGTACAACAGCTATGACAATTTCAGGTAATGGAGGAACATACTTCAATCAACCTTATGTTGTCAAATACGATTTTAGATTAGCAACTTTACAATCTTCAATCACAGTTTCTACTCCTAAAAATCTAGCATACTTCGACGATGTAAACTGGAATTTATTAGGAGGAACTGCATATATAGTTTTCTTAATTCAAGATGATGAAATATATGGAGCTTTTAATAAAGATTTCAAATACAGCAATCTATTACTTCCAGAACCTAATGAAAAAAGATCATCTAATAGTTATGTTGTAGATGGATATTATTCTTACAACGCAAAAGAACTTTCAGAGCCCGCAAATCTTTACATATATCCAAGAAATATTTTAAACAGAGTTGTAGGATTAGCTACAAGTGGTGTGAGTGGAAATACATTTATATCAATACACGAAAATGATTATGATCAAACTGTATTAGCTGGTTTAGCAGTAACAGGAACATACATATCTGCTGGTACTTTAGTTACTAGTATTGATTTTGATAGTTCTACTGGACTATATAATTTGAGATTGAACTCTTCACTTTCAGGCACATTTACAAGTTCAATAAGATATTTTGGTGATGATAAAACCAGACTTATTCCTAGAGCAAATGATATCTATGTTTTTCTTAAGTATCTAGTCAATGATAATGTTATTGAAAAATATTTGACATTAGATAAATATCCTACTTGGATTACAAAATGGTATCTAAAGAATGCTGAAACATACTATGATTATGACAATCTAGTAAACAGTTCATTGATCACTACAAGCTACAAGTTTGATTATAATAACTTCTCTGGTTTAGGTCAAAGCTACTATATCAATGGATCATCAATAGGTAGATTTATTACAAAATCTTCTATAGGTTCTACCTTTGATTTTAGAATAACAAGCTCTGGAGGAGTAAAACTTATTATTGATGATGAGACGGAACCTTCTATCAATCAATGGACAAATTCCAGTTTGACTTCTTACACTTGTTCACATGTAGCAACTGGATCATCCCAACCAATAAAACTTGAAATTCAATTTAGTAACAATGAAAATACTCCAATATTCAAAGCAGAATGGAGGGTAACTGGTACTTCTACTTGGAACCAAATTGATGATAGTTTTTACTTTACTCCTGGATTAGATCCTGTTCTTATTGACAGTGGATTAATTCAAAACATTTTGCAAATTTCAGTTGGTAAATCTTTATCTGAAATCAATGACGAAAATCATGGATATTCAGCTACAGATAAATTAGTTTTCAGGAACAAATAAATGTCTATGAATTATGCTTCAGCTGAAATAATGAATAATCTTGTAGTAGCTTTAGATAAAAGTTATAGTTCTATTGATTATGCTTTATCTTCTCAAGAATATGCACTTTCATACAACTCACTTGAAAGAAATCTTCAACTTTTGTATGGACTTTCCAATTTGCAATCTTCAGGAATATCTATGATTGAGGAGACACTTGTATTTGGAAAAGGATTGATCAAGAGTCAAACAAGTGCAAACAATCTTCAGCTTCCTACATCAGCAAAAGAACTAGGTTTCAAGGTTACTGATATTTTAGGAAATATAGATCAATCATCCAATGCTTATGCTTTTGGAGCAATTTATTTGACATCAGATGCAGTTGATGGAGAAGAAATAGTATTTAGTTTAGCAAGACCATCTTCTGCTCCTAGTGGTGATCCTTTTGTAATATATAAAGATATTTCTTTATCCGATGCAGAAAATATAATAAAGACTTCATTAGATTTCTATTATCCAACTCCTTCAAAAGATTATTATTTAGAAATTTACAAGTTCATTGCTGATATTGAAATATATGATCAAACAGTAAAAAACTCTAGAGTATTTTTCAAAATAATAGATGAAAGAAAACCAAGGGGATATTTTGGATATTCTGAAGAAAAATTATCAAAAGTAATGGTTCCTCAAATTATAAGAAATTACCAATCAATTCAAGAATTATATAGTACGCAAAAAATGTTTGTAAGAAAAATTATGGATAGCTGGGTTGGGAGTAATGATTGGTCTCCTGACTTTGTGAATTTTTGGAGAAATTCAGGAAAAACACTACCTACTCCTTTACTAAATTACTTGCAAAATGAAATGAGTATAATTATTTAAAATGGCAATATCATCAAAAGTTGAAGAACTATTAACAGAACTTACCAAAACAGTTGGTAATATTTATGATGCACTGAAATATGGTGTAGGAGATATAGACACACCTGGTTCTTCAATTTTTGAACTAAATAACCTTGAAAAAATGGCAACTACTGGATATCCATATTTTGGTATTATGGAAACAAATCCACTTGGTTTTGGTATCACTTACGATATAACAAATGATCCTTACTATATTACAGTTGGAAGTGGACAAGTTGCTTACAATGGTTCCTTGATACAAACTATTTCACAAAAAATTCCAATCAAAAAAGAATGGTCAAAAGATTATAGTTTGACTGGAGCTGGAAGTAGTGGATATAAATATGGAATCACTCTTGGTTTCCCTATTTCAGAAGCTGCAAATAATTCTAAAACTTGGGCTACAGTAGTTAATCAAACTTCTTCTATAAACACATCTGTCTTGTATGTTAGAGATATTTCTATTGCTGTAAATCTTGGTTTCCCATTGCAAGCTTTAGTTGGAAATTACTTGATAAGATTTTCACAAGTCAACTCCAGTAATACAGGATTAGTTGTTGATCCATCTTATTTCAACGGTTCAACTTTTGGTTTGCTTCCATCATCTTTCTATTCTGATACTGCAGTTAATTTTATCTATCAACCAAGAGTTAGGTACATTACAGGTTTTCCAGTTGTAGAAGCTTCAGAAGCTGTATCTACATTTGATTACTTCCCACCACTTCCTAAAAATTGGTTACCAGTTGGAAAAGTATTAGTCAAAAACCCAGAAATTCCAAGAGTAGCAAATTCTGGAATAGCTTACACAAGAACAGTTATTGATATGCCAAGTGACATTTCAACATATAGGATTCTTGGTGATAATAATGACAGAAGTTTGATTGTTACAAACTGTTCAGACACAAAATTAGCATTGAAAAATTACAAGTCAAATGACTATGTTAAAAATGTAGTTCTTGGAATGTCGCAATACTTATCAAATGTCAAAGTAGATCCAGCAATTTCTGATAGAGAATTTCTTGCAAAACAACCTTTTAGACCAACTGAATTCTATTCTAAGGGATTATCTTTTAGTGGATTAGAAAGATTTGAGTTTCCTTACAATTTTGCTGAAGCTTATTACGATACTTTAAACTACGATTCACAACACACTTTTGGTATTTTTAGAGGGGATCTAGTAACCTATAATAGTGCTATTGGTAACTCTAATCAAATTAGTTCAACAGGATTTTCTTCTGTAACATTCCCTGTATCTAATTATGTATCTTCATTATCAACTGGAAGTCAAATATATGGTAGCACAGTTGTTTACAATATTGATACAAATGAATACGTTGAGAGTATTCCTACTTACACAAATCTAGTTTCATCTAATCAAGCTTCAGGAAATTATCTTGTTGAGCTTTCTTGGACTGGGTCTGGAATAACAAATCCACTTTTCTATAATGTTTATAAAAAACCAAACTTTGGGTATGAAAATAACGAAAGAAAACTTACTCAAACTAATGAGATTCTATATCCTCCATACAACACAATAGTCACTGTAACTGATGATACTGATTTAGAATTACTTAATGGTTTATCAGCTTTCAAAATCACTCCAATAGAAAACTGCTTTGTTGGTGGTGTATCTTTCAAACTAAAATTCAATGCTGGATCTGAAACAACTGGTTCTGGTACTACTGGATTATTTGTATCCATTTACTCAGGTTCAGGAACTACTCCAACTCCAAATGGAATGATTACTTCATCAGAATTCCTTAGATATTCTGATGTTACTTCTGGTACTAACACTTACACATTAAAGTTTGAAACAGGAGCTAATTTAGTAACATCTAGCTCATATTGGTTAGTGATAAACAAAACATCAAGTTTTACCACAGCTCTTGGTAGTACTTCTCTATACACTAGAATGGACAATGGTGGATCTGGCCAAGGCCTATCCTCTATAAATAATGGTTCTTCTTGGTCATCTATTGGAGGAACTGGATACTTTATTTTGAGAGGATATATGGACAATGGAAATATTCCTGGAGAAGTTATCAAAAGAGGAATCAAACTTACAAATAGAGTTTCTTTTGAGCCAAGAAGATTATCTGTTTATGTACCTAATGTTGATGATTTGAATGTAAATAGTGGAGTTATATTCAATGGTTCAACAACTGGAATTGCAACTACTACTGACAAAACAATAAAGAATGATTTGATTGTTACTGTTATTGCTAAGAATGGAGAATATGGAGAAGAACAAACTTTATCAGTTACAGTTCCTAAAGGCACAACAAGAGATCAAAGATTCTTACTTGGTTCTTCATTAGATAAGTTTGACAGAATAGTAGATTTTTATGTAACTCCTGGCACAAATCTTACAAGAACAAACAATGGTCCTATCATGTGGGATATTTATGACTTGATTACCATAGAAACAGAGCCATAAGGTAAGACATGAGAAAAGACAAAAAAGATAGTGAAAACGTTGAAATAACTACTGAAACAACTGAAGTTCAATCACAATCAGTTTTTAAGTCTTTAGCTTATCAAAATTTTTTTACAGACATAAATACTCCTGCATATGAAACAGGTTATTATGACTTAATTGTTTTATCCAGAGAGTTTGCTCCAGATCCAGATTTTACTTTAGATTTCAATAATGTAAATGCTAACTATCTTTTTTCTGTAGACAATGTTTCTTTCAATGCTCCTATATCTTCTGAGTTTGATGGAAGATTAGCTGGAGAGGGTCCTAATCCAAATACTTTTAGAATCAATCAAAGAGAGTTTATGGCATCAGTAAAAATGCCATTAAAAGTTGAAAGCTGGGGATTTTTAGATTTTGCATTTCAAGCTCTGTATGATTTTTGTATTGAGGGATACAAAGGTTCTCCAACTTCATATGTAGGTAGATTTACAAGTAGCAATTCAGCTGTTATTGGTGTTGGAACAACTATTCTATATATTGATAGTCCTGCAGAGTTCACAGCATTTACAACACCATTTTCAGCTAAAATAAAGTCTGATGTTTCTGATACTGTTGAAACTGTAACTGTTTCAGGTGTTGGAAAAACTAACAATGCTATATATTTATCATCAGGAGTAGCAGGAACCCATTCTAGAACTACTTCTTATTTATATGCATATCCAGCAAACAATTTAAGAGAACCATCATTTTCATTATTTTCACTAAAAGAGGGTTTGTTAGCTGGATGTTTAGTAGACAGAATTTCTCTCAGATTTACTCCTGGAGATAGTGTTGTTGCTGATATTGATCTAAAAATATTAGATGTCAATAAGAAGTATCAAATAGATATGCTTAATAACTTTGACACTTTAATTGAAAATTACAAGAAGAAAAATCCAAGTTATCTTCTAAGAGGTTCAGTTTTGAAAATTTACAAAACCACTCCTGAAGCTGGATATTTTGGATTAGGTTTACAGACTGGCAGTAAATTTTTTAGAGGATTTCAACAAATCGATTTGAATAACATTTTTATCAATGAAGTTACTATTGAAATATCTAATAATCTAAAGCCTATTTACAGCTTGAATTCCAAAAATAGTGATTCTACTCAAAAATATATCAAGAATAACTTACCATTTGGATATTACTCAGAAGGTAGAAAAGTAAGTGGGTCTATTACATATACTGGTCCTATCAAATCTTGGTCATTTGCAGAATTTTTAGCTGGACCATCTTCTATCAATGATGGTGGTATAACTCTTGATATGGGTCCTGCTAAAATTGAACTACCAGAAGTAGTTTGGTCTCCAGATGTTTCTAGTTATGGTGTGAATGAACCAGTGACTAAAAAGATCAACTTCTCTGTTGTAACTCAAAAATATAGCTTTGATCCAACTCTTAATCCTACGGTGTAATCATGAGTATTTTTGTAGATCCAAGTAAAAGATTTGAACTTAAAGTTAATTTTGATGAAATAAAAACTGAATATGGAGAACTTATCTGCTATAAGTTTCAAGATAATGGTTTATGTACTGTTTCTTGTGATGTAAAAGCAAGAAACTTTGCTGATATGTCTCACATTATTGAAGAAGCAACAATCATTAATTCTGTAACTGGAAATCCATTATTAAGAACTTCAGTTTTGTGCAAACTTGTTGTAGCTACTTTTTTCTCTTCTATAAAGTTAATTACTAGAACTCAAGTAGTAGATGAAGAAGGCAAAGTAACTACTTCTGAAAAAGAAGAAGTATTTTATCCAGATAAAAATAGCGTAAATAATATGAGATATGAATTAGTAAAAATACTAACCAAAAAATGGTTGGAGTTAACAGGCGGCAAATAAGATGCCAGATATAGTCAACAATGTCACTAACGATACAATACCTTCATCAGGTCATAATATATATGTCTTTGGAATTAATGACAAAGTAAATATATTCAACTCAGGTGTGCGTGGTTTTTTATCTTTAGGACTTGGTGGCAAAAATGTTAATAAGAATGATAACAGAACCTCTGCTTATTTATGGGATCTTTATTATTTAGGTGAAATAGCTTCAGAAGGCTCTGCAAGTTTTAATTTCTACACAGTTCCATTTAGCAGAGATTTATATAAACCACTTTTTTGTGAAAGTTTTTCTGATAATGGTGGTGACAGCATTTATGAACAACTTCCAAACTTTACTGGACAGTCTATTCACAACCACCCTATTTATAGAAACCAAAAATATACAGCAAATTTATCATTCAGTCCGATCAAAGGAATAACTCAAAATAACGAACAACTTGCGGGTGAGTTTACTATTTGGACAGCATCAGTTGTACCTTTGTATCCACTTATGCTCACATCTTCATTAAGATCACATAAATCTTTTGGACCAGCTTTTATGACCCAATTTACTATATCAGTAGATGGTAGAAACAGCTTAGGAGATGTAAAAATCAACTGTTCTTTTACTGGAGGAAAATCTATGATAAGTCCTTCAAATGTAGAAATACTAAGATTTCCATACGTTCCTTTTTCTGATCCTAAATATACAAATACCATTATTAAAATGAAAAATCTTGTCAAACAAGATATAGATGAAATTGCTTCTACAGCAATAAAAAATTATGATTTTGCTAATAAATACAGACCACTAAATCTTTCAGATTGTCTTGTTGATATTACAGATGGAGCGGTCTCTACGAATTTTGATGATTTTATAAAAACTGCCAGAGCTAAATGGACATATACTGCTAATCCTCCTTCCAATAAAGTAGTTTCAATGTCTCTTAGTATCAATCAATCAGTAGATTTAGTATTTACTCAACCATATAGAAACTTTGCTCCAATGAGTGATATTTTTGGACCAAAGTTCGCAAGATTAGTTAATAGAACTGTGTCTGGAACTCTTACATATTTCAGTTATAATAATTCCAATGTACTTAGCACAAACTCTAGTAATTTGACAATGTATTTTGGGAATGATTTTATATATGCAATGGAAAATGTTGATTGGTCTAATCCAAGAATTTCAATCAATCCAGACGGTGGTTATTTCCACGAATATGATTTTGTTGCAAGATATGGATATCAAACAGCTGCTCCTGCAAATAACTTGCCATATTCTGAGTTCATGATTTACCCGAATGTCTAATTTTTACGATTACTTTACAGAAAACAAAGATAAACTACATTTACATATCATAAGCATTGATAATGTTGATATTTTAGTAAGAGAGATTACTTGGAAAGAAGGTCTCTTGATCGATGCTAAATCTTTTAGAAAAAAAGATGACATAGTTTATCAAAATTCAGAATTTGAAAAAAGAGAAATACTTAGACTCTGCTTAGTTCGAGCTTATGATAAATCTACAAACGAAGAATATATTTCTACTTTTTTAGATCCTCTAATTGATAAAATTGATCACACTACTCTTGAAAAAGTTTGGGTGGAATATCAGCAACATTTATATCTTAATGCAGATGAAGCTAATTTCTATTATTTAGCATCGAAGAAATATTTTGATCCAGGTAATACTGAAACTTATCCTGTTCCTCCAGTAGTTGTTGAAATTGACTACATGACTAGGGGATTAGTGAGCTTAAACAAAAATGAGTTTGACAGTCTCACTATGAAAGAATTTGAAACTATCCAACTCATTTTAGCTATTAAGAACGAAGTAAAGAAAGAAGGTATTGCAGATCTAAATATTGATTTAGATAGAGAACTTTAATCCAGTAAACTGCTTTTCTAACAACTTCTGAGATATCTCTGTTCTGTCCCATTGATGAAAAATATAATACGGTTCTCCATCTTTATTGCAAGCTAGATTGTTATCATCAAAATAGACATCTATGTTGTCATACTTGATAGCTTCTCCAGTACAGCAGAATACATCTTCATAAGGATGACACATCATAACTTGTGGATTCATTTTCCAAAACTTATATAAATATCCCATAGATTGTTGATTGATAATAGGAGCTCTGGAAATCATATTTACTTGAGTGAAAATAAATAAACAAAAGTTCATTACTTGTTCAATTTTTCCACCCCAAACTCCACCATTAATCACATAAGAATCAAGATATTCTTCTTTATGAAATCTTATGTTGTTTCTATACCATTGATGCCAGATTCTATTACACTCACTCTCTTGAATTGTCATACCTTCAAGAGTAAAAAACATATTCTTTTCAGGATGTGCTTTTAGAAACTCAAACGGATCTCTTTGAAAAATTACATCTCTGAGATCTGTATTGATAACATATTCATACTCATCAACATGATCACACAGCCACTTGTAGATTGAAAGATGAGCTAGTTCTGGATTTTCACTATCAGGAATAATAATGTCATAAATTTTACGAAGTATTTCAACATTACCATCACTGACATTATTGACAAATACAGCTTTGACACAACCTTTTAGTCTAGATAAGGATTGAAGATAAAGTTCAGTTTCAAGCATGTGCATACAATCATTACCATGCAGATATGTCATAATTAAGTTTTGTTTCATTTTTCTAGCAGCCTCTCATAAGTCATCTTCAAACCATAATCAAGACCTCTCAGATCATAAAATATTTTTTCATTAAGAATAGTTGATGGATTGCCTCTATATTCTTTTCCAAAAGCTTGGTCTAAAATTTTAATATCTACTTTGTAATCTGATAAATTGTTTATTTTGTTAGCTATATCAGAAAGTTTATGTTTTTCTAAATATGAACAATCTATGGTCTTGTGTACTGGTGTATTCCACAATATATGAACTATTACTTTAAATAAATCATTGATATAAAAGAAGTCCATATATCTGTCTTGATGAATAACAATATCTCTTTTATTTATGTAATTCAAGATATTGTTTTTGATCATTCTTGTCTCTAGTTCATCATGACTAAAAACATTAAAAATTCTCACATTATAAAACTTATCAATCTGTGATCCTAGTCTAGCAATGATATTTTTGCTCAAACCATAATCATCAACAGGAAAACAATTTTGTAAACTCGATGCTGAGTTTATATTTTTGTTTCTATCCAGTTCAGCTCCAGATCCTAAATTAATAAATTTAATAAATTTGTCCTGATGTTCCATAAGATTGTAAAACATAGAAAGATTATTCTTTACACAATCAAGAGCATCAGGAATATTTCTATTTCCTCCAACTGAAGCACAATGGATTACTGCTTTATAGTTTTTATCTTTGAAAAAGTTATTTACTTCATCTTTATTTGTAATGTCAGCTATAGCACGATGTAAAATATCAACACTATAACCATCTTTTTTCAAAAAATCATAAAGATGTTTAGCAATAAAACCATTTGCTCCAGTTAGTAGTATTTTCATCTAATCTCTTGTAGCAAAAATCAAATTACACTCATCATAAACACGAGGATAAAAAGTTCCAACATGAGTGATCTTAAATCCACAATCAATTAGCTTCATCATTACATCGTGAAACAAATTTCTATTATGAGTTTCAACTGCAATGTTTCTGATATTTTGATAAGTTTCATCTGTTTCTAAAAGATGTCTTTCGTGTCCCTCAATATCCATCTTTACAGCTTGAACTTCTGGATTAAGTAGATATTGATTTAGATGTTCTGCACTTAGAACACAGTCTTTAATAAATTCAGAATGTGGATAAATTTCTCTAAAGTGTTCAATATCATCTAAATGTGGATCAACACCAATAATCTTAGATGCTCCCTTCTTTAGAAAAAACTCAGGAGTTGTATCCCACCCATCTTGGATAAAATGAAAACCACAACCAAGATCTAGAACAACTTGATCTTTTACATTTAGCCAATCCCAGTGATGTAATGGATTTTCTGATTCAACATGTATTCTTTGAATATTCATAAAATAATTATACCCATTTACATAGATTGAACATATTCTTGAAAATTATCAAACGAACTCCAACTATACTTTTCATCTAGCTTATATATTGGATTGATAAATTTATCAGTATGAGTTTTGTAAGTATAAGCACCTAAGTTTGTAGGTGATTTGAAGTATTCCTTGACTTCTGACAATTTAGTAAAGTCTCTGGGAACAAAATCAATTGCGCCTCTATATTGAGAAATATCATCTAACAAAAATTGTGCAATTTTACTCATATTCATATAACAAAATGTTGATTGTTCTGACAAACTAAGTTTTTCAACTTCATCTTTTATCTTGTGTATATGATTAGGTTTCATTGTACTACCAAGTAAAGTAGGACATCTGAGTGATAATGTATTTGGAAACTTTTCTACTATTGATTCTGAAAATCTCTTAAATGCAGAGTACATATTTTGATCTTCTGAATATATATCAACAGAAGAAATATAAACAAATTTTTTGTATTTGAGATTTTCTAAAAGATGCTTTGTCAAGAAGATATTATCTGCTAAATATTTGTAATAATCTGAAACGACATTTTCTTTATTGAAAGCACAATGAACAATTGTTGTTTCATAAGAAGTGTCAAAATCTAGATTCTCATTTCTTCCAAAACCTATAGCATTATCAAGATGTTTTGATAAATATTTTCCTAACCCACTTGAACTACCAGAAACTAAATATTTCATAACTTACTCATCATACTTTATTACAGGAACAAGCATCTCAGATTCAAATTCTTCTTTGCTTAAAAATGGTGCCATATCTTCCATTGGTCTAGTAGCAAATAGTCCATCTTTAGTTTTATATACAGATGCTTTTGGAGCTGTTCTATGATTAGGATCAATCATAACTTCTATCATCAACGGAC
>Ga0214919_10003682_pt1 | contig 22927 bp, 16 predicted proteins | sample LL1503_MetaG_FD_177994 | JGI IMG/M metagenome (GOLD analysis project Ga0214919, IMG submission 177994) | Freshwater microbial communities from Lake Lanier, Atlanta, Georgia, United States - LL-1503 | ecosystem: Environmental > Aquatic > Freshwater > Lake | place: USA: Georgia | collected... | reverse complement strand
GCCATCGTCGTGATGGGGCTTGACCAGCGGTCGCAGCCCGACCCAGACGCTGCGCACATCCGAGCGCTGCGGGGCGCGCTCAAGGTAGCGGGCCGCCTCGCCCAGGATGAAGTCGACCTCTTCGCGCGTTGCCCGCGGCTCGCGCACCAGGTCGTTGCGCGGGGTATCGGTGGTACCCAGGATCAACTTGCCCAGCCAAGGCACCGCAAACAGCACTCTACCGTCGGCCGTCCTGGGCACCATCAGGGCGGCTGCGCCGGGCAGAAACCTGCGGTCAACGACCAGATGCACGCCCTGGCTGGGCAGCACCAGGCGCTGGGTCGGTGCGCGGCCATCGCCGGGGTTGGCTTCGCCGTCGCGCTGGCGTAAGGCGTCAACCCACACGCCGGTCGCGTTGACGACGCAGCGCGCGCGTATGCGCAGCACGGCACCGGTTTCCATGTCTTCACAGAGCAGTCCGCTGACCCGGCCCCGCTCAAACAGCAGATCGCGGGCGCAGCAGTAATTCACCAGCAAGGCGCCCTGCAAGGCAGCGCTTCGCGCCAACGCCAACGCCAGGCGCGCGTCGTCAAACTGACCGTCCCAGTATTTCACCCCCCCGAGCAAACCCCGGCGCTGCGCGTTGGGCAGCAGGCCCAGGGTTTCCCGGGGCCCCAGAAATTCGGTTTTGCCGAGCCCAGCGCGGCCGGCCAGCAGGTCGTACGCCGCCAAGCCAAGGCCGTAAAACGGCATTTCCCACCAGCGGTACGACGGCATCACAAAGGCCAGCGGTTGCGCCAGATGGGGTGCGTTGTGCAACAGCAGCGTGCGTTCATGCAGCGCCTCGCGCACCAGGCCAATGTTGCCCTGCGCCAAATACCGTACGCCGCCGTGCACCAGTTTGGTGGCTCGCGAGGAAGTTCCCTTGGCGAAGTCGTGTGACTCGACCAGCACCACCGAGAAGCCCCGAGCGGCAGCGTCGAGTGCAATACCCAGACCGGTCGCACCGCCGCCCACGACGGCCAGATCGTAGTGGTGCGGCTGCGCCAGGCGCCCGACCAGTTCCGACCGCTGCGTGGGCAGGGCGGCAGCCTGCGCGGCAGCGATCAATGGACGGCCCAGTCCCGGGAGCGCTGCACCGCCTGGCGCCAGCGTGCCAGCTTGGCCTCGCGTTGCGCGGCCCCGATCGCCGGTTCGAAGCGCCGGTCGATCGCCCACTGCGACCCGATTTCATCCACCCCGGACCAAAACCCGGTCGCCAGACCCGCGAGATAGGCCGCACCCAGCGCGGTCGTCTCGGTAATCTGCGGTCGGACGACCGGAACCCCTAGAAAATCGGCCTGCATCTGCATCAGCAAGTCGTTGCGGCAAGCGCCACCGTCTACCCGCAGTTCGCGCAGTGCCATGCCGCAGTCCAGCGCCATGGCGCCGAAAACATCGGCACTTTGCAGCGCGATCGATTCAAGCGCCGCGCGCGCAATGTGCGCGGCGCCAGTGCCCCTCGTGATGCCCACCATCGCGCCGCGCGCATAGCTGTCCCAGTCGGGTGCGCCCAAACCGGCAAAGGCCGGCACCAGATAGACGTCCTGCGTGTCGGGGACCGACTCGGCCAGCGCCTGCACCTGGTCGGCCGACCGGATGATTCTTAGGCCGTCACGCAGCCACTGCACGGCCGCGCCGGCCACGAACACCGAACCCTCGAGCGCGTAGCAAGCCATGGCCGGGCGCAGCCCAGGCCCCGGTCCGACCCATGCCAGCGTGGACAACAACCGGTGCTGACTGGTGACGGCGCTGGCGCCGGTGTTCATCAGCATGAAGCACCCTGTGCCATAGGTGTTCTTCGCCATACCGGGAGAAAAACAGGCCTGCCCGAATGTGGCAGCCTGCTGGTCACCGGCGATGCCGGCGATGCGCAGCGCCTTGCCGAACAGGCCCGGATCGGTCAGGCCAAAGTCCCCGCTCGACGGCAACACCTGCGGCAGCACCGCCTCCGGAATATCGAACATGGCCAGCAACTGCGTGTCCCACTGCAGCGTATGGATGTTGAACAACATCGTCCGCGCGGCGTTGCTGGCGTCGCTGACGTGGCGCTGTCCCCCAGTGAGCTTCCAGACCAGCCAGCTGTCGATGGTGCCAAAGGCCAACTCGCCGCGGCGCGCCCGCGCCCGCGCGCCTGGCACATGGTCGAGCAGCCATTGCAGCTTGGTCGCCGAAAAATAGGCGTCCAGCACCAGGCCGGTCTTGGCCTGGATCAGCGCTGCCTGCCCCTGTTCGCGCAGCGCGTCGCAACGCCCGGCGGTTCGCCGGTCCTGCCAGACGATGGCGTTGGCCACCGGTTCGCCCGTCTTGCGGTCCCATAGCACGGCTGTTTCGCGCTGATTCGTGATGGCCACCGCGTCGATCTGATGGCCCCGCACGCCGACGCGCGCAAGCACGTCGACCGCCACCGCCAACTGTGAACGCCATATCGCGTTGGCGTCGTGTTCGACCCAACCGGGCCGGGGAAAGATCTGACCGAACTCCTGCTGCGCCATCGCCGCCACCTGGCCGGCGCGGTCAAACAAGATGGCGCGTGAGCTGGTAGTGCCCTGGTCGAGCGCGAGTATGTACTGCATCGAATGATTATGGCCACGCCGCGGTGTCGCATGGGCAGAAATTGCTGCAAGAAATCACGGCGACAATGCGTGGCGCCATCAGGATCAGGATCGGCCGCGCGCGGCGCGGCCTGAACAGTCGGGGAAACACCATGGACGAGCAGGGCATCGCATTCATCGGCGGCGGCAATATGGCCGGCGCGATCATCACCGGGATGCTCGCCCAGGGCTACCCCGCCGGGCAGCTGCAGGTGGTCGAACCACTGGCCGAGACGCGCGCCCGACTGCAAAGCCAGTTTGGCATCGTCGCGCAAGCGCAAGCGGGGCCGCTGCTGCGCGAAGCGGGTGTGGTTGTCTGGGCCGTCAAGCCACAAAGCTTTCGCGACGCGGCGCGCCAGGCCGGGCCCCATACCGGCGCCGCGCTGCACTTGAGCGTGGCGGCCGGAATACCCAGCGCCAGCATCGCCCGCTGGCTTGGCACGCAGCGGGTGGTGCGGGCGATGCCCAACACGCCGGCGCTGATTGGCCGGGGAATCACCGCCTTCTACGCGCGGGCCGCTGTCAGCGCGAGCGACCGTCAGCGCGTCGAGCAGGTCATCCGAAGCACCGGCGACTGGCTGTGGGTCGACGCCGAAGACCAGCTTGACGCAGTGACCGCCCTCTCGGGTTCGGGGCCGGCCTATGTCTACTATTTCATCGAGGCCATGACCGCGGCCGGCACCGAAATGGGGCTAAGCAGCGCGCAGGCCCGTCAGCTGGCCGTCGCCACCTTCATTGGCGCTGCCGAACTCGCGCGCGCCAGCGACGAGCCGGTCGAAGTGCTGCGCGAGCGCGTGACGTCCAAGGGGGGAACCACCTTTGCGGCGATCAGCGCGTTGGACGAGGACGGCGTCAAGCCGCGTTTCAAACGCGCGCTGCACGCCGCGCAGCTGCGCGCCCAGGAGCTGGGCCGCGAATTCGGCGCCGACTAAGCGCCCGGCGCGCCCTCAGGGCCAGGTTGACGCGACGATGCCGGCAAACAGGGTAAAGCCCAGCCAATGGTTGCGCCTAAAAGCCTGGAAGCACCCCTCGCGCGAACGCTCACGGATCAGTTTGAGGTGCCAGCCCGCCTGCGCCGCGGCGGCCATCACGGCCGCCAGGAAATAGACCGACTGCAGCCGGCTGGTTAGCAGGTAGTTCCAGCTGCCCAGAAAAGCGGCGTAGCACAGCAGCACCGCGGCGATATCGAAACGCCCGAGTGTGATGGCCGAGGTCCTGATGCCGATCTTCAGGTCGTCGTCACGGTCTACCATCGCGTATTCGGTGTCGTAGGCCAGCACCCAGAACAGGTTGCCCAGCATCAGCAACCAGCCCAGCGGCGGCACGCTGGAGCGCATCGACTCCAGCGTCAGTGGACCCGGCGCCTGTACGGCAGAAAAAGCCATCGGGATGCCGAAGCTGAAAGCCACGCCCAGCACCGCCTGCGGCATGGCGAAGAAGCGCTTCGAGTAGGGATAGGCGACAGCGACGGCCAGCGCCACAAAGGACCAAGCGATGGTGGCCGCGTTGGTGCTCAGCACCAGCGCAAAGGCGGCCAGCGCCAGCGCTGCCCCGAGCACCAGCGCCTCCTTCACCGACACCGCGCCGCGGGTGACAGGCCGTTGCGCGGTGCGCTTGACATGGCGGTCGAAATCGCGGTCGGCCACATCGTTGAGGCAGCATCCAGCACTGCGCATCAGGAAGGTCCCCAGCGTGAAAACCAGCAGCAGTTGCCAGCCCGGGAAACCCCCGGCGGCGACCCACAACGCGCTCAGCGTAGGCCACAGCAACAGCAGCCAGCCGGCCGGCCGGTCCCAGCGGATCAATTGCAGGTAGAGGCCGGGCTTGCCGCGTTGCATCACTAGGACAGGCGTTTGACACCCGGCAGCTCGCAGGCGTAGATCGCGTTGCGCAGCGCCGCAATCGCCTCGTAGCGCGTGAAGCTGCGCCGCCATGCCAGCACCACCCGTCGGGTTGGCGGCGGGCCACCGGCCTCGTCGGTAATCGGCAGGTAGCGAACGAACGGGTCTTCGCCCCTGCGCTTGGCGGCGGGCGGCTCCAGGCAGCCTTTTGGAACGCCCAGGCGTGGCACCAAGGTCACGCCCATGCCGGCGGCGACCATGTGCTTGATCGTCTCGAGCGACGAGCCCTCAAAGCTCTTGCGGATGCCCTCCGCATTGCTGGAAAAGCGCGCAAATTCCGGGCAGACCTCGAGCACATGGTCGCGAAAACAGTGGCCGGTACCCAGCAGCAGCATGGTTTCGGACTTGAGCTGCTCGGCCGTCAGCCTAAGGTGCTGCGCCAGCGCATGGCTGCTCGGAACCGCCGCCACAAAGGGCTCGTCGTACAGGGCTGCCATCGCCAGCCCGGTGTCTGGAAAAGGCTCGGCGAGTATGGCGCAGTCAATTTCCCCGGTGCGCAGCATTTCAAGCAGCTTGACGGTGAAATTTTCCTGCAGCATCAGCGGCATCTGCGGCGTCCTGAGGATGACATTCTTGACCAGCTCGGGCAGCAGATACGGAGCGATGGTGTAGATCACGCCCAGGCGCAACGCGCCGGCCAGCGGATCCTTTCCGCGCCGGGCGATTTCGCGGATGTTGGCCGCCTGCTCGAGCACCGACTGCGCCTGGCGCACCACCTCTTGGCCCAGCGGCGTCACGGTGACCTCGTTGGCGCTACGCTCAAACAGCTTGAGCTCGAGCTCCTCCTCAAGCTTCTTGACCGCGACCGACAACGTCGGTTGCGAAACATGGCAGGCCTCGGCGGCCTTGCCAAAATGGCGCTCGCGCGCGACGGCGACGATGTACTTCAGTTCAGTCAGGGTCATGGCACTATTGTCCTATCTGCAGGGCCTGCCGGCGCCACCGGTTCTTCAGGCCTTGAGGTACTCGGCCTTGCCGCCGAGCCAGCGCGTTACATGCTGGCGCGCGAGTTCCGGCTGCTGGTCGAGCATCGCCGGCGCCACCGAGCGGGCCCAGTCCAGCAGCGCGGCGTCGACCGCCAGGTCGGCAAAGCGCAGCAGCGCGGCGCCAGACTGGCGCGCGCCAAGAAACTCGCCGGGGCCGCGAATGTCCAGGTCGCGCCGTGCAATTTCGAAACCGTCGTGCGTCTCGACCATCGCTTTGAGCCTGGCGCGCGCGGTTTCCCCCAGACGCGCGGCGTCGCCGGTCGCATACAGCAAGACGCAGGCCGAAGCCGCGGCACCGCGGCCGACCCTCCCGCGCAACTGGTGCAACTGCGACAGCCCAAAGCGCTCGGCGTGCTCGATCACCATCAGCGAGGCGTTGGGAACGTCGACGCCAACCTCGATCACCGTCGTGCTGACCAGCACGCCCATACGCCCGGCAACAAATTCGGCCATGCAGGCCTTCTTCTCGGCCACCGGCATGCGCGAATGCAGCAGGCCGAGCACCACCCCGGGCAGCGCTGCGCCCAGCGCGGCATGGGTCTCGGTGGCGTTGGCAAGGTCCAGCGCCTCGCTCTCCTCAATCAACGGGCAGACCCAGTAGACTTGGCGCCCCTGGGCCAACTGCGCGCCGACACGCGCGATCACCTCGTCGCGGCGCGCTTCCTGCACCAGCTTGGTGACAATCGCGGTCCGTCCTGGCGGCAGTTCGTCGATGGTCGAGACCTCCAGATCGGCGTAATAGCTCATCGCCAGCGTACGGGGTATCGGCGTCGCGGTCATCATCAGAAGATGCGGTTCGCTTTGCGGCCCCGGCGTCCCAGCCGCTGGCAAGGGGCTGGCGCCATTCGCCGCGTCCATCAGCGTCGGTGCCATCTTGTCGCGCAGCGCCAGCCGCTGCGCGACGCCAAAACGGTGCTGCTCGTCGATGATGGCCAGCGCCAACTGCTTGAATGCGACTTTGTCCTGAATGATGGCGTGCGTTCCTACGACCAGCGCCGCCTCGCCGGAGGCGACCAGCGCCAGCATCGCGCGGCGCTCCTTGGCCTTCTGGCTTCCCGTCAGCCAGGCGGTGGTCACGCCCAGCGGTTCCAGCCAGCCGATCAACTTGCGGAAATGCTGCTCGGCAAGGATTTCGGTCGGCGCCATCAGCGCGCACTGCCAGCCCGCGTCGATGCAGGCCGCCGCAGCGAGCGCCGCGACGACGGTCTTGCCGGAGCCGACATCGCCTTGCAGCAGCCGGTGCATCGGCGCTTCGCGCGCCAGATCGACGGCAATTTCGGCGCAGACCCTGCGCTGCGCGCCGGTCAGCGCGAAAGGCAGCGCCGCCAGCAGTTGCTGCTGCAGTCCGCCGACCTTGGCGCGAAGCGCTGGCGCGCGCAGGCCCTCGCGGGCGCGGCGCGACTGCAGCTGCGACAACTGCTGCGCCAGCAACTCCTCGGCCTTGAGCCGCTGCCAGGCCGGATGGCTTCGGTCCTCCAGCGTCGCCAGCGCCACCTGCGGCGCCGGCTGGTGCAGGAAGGAAAGCGCGTCGCGCAGGCTCCAGATGGCGCCCGGCGTGTGGCAGGCACCCATCGCCAGCGCTGGCGCCATGGTTTCGGACAGGTCGGCACGGGCAAGCCCACCGAGCACCACCTTGCGCAGATAGGCTTGCGGCAACGCGGCAACGCTCGGGTAAACGGGCGTGAGCGCCGTCGGCAGCGCTGCGCCTGCGGCCTGGAAGTTGGGGTGCATCATGGTCCAGCCCAGAAAACCGCCGCGCAGCTCGCCGCGCACCCGGATACGCCCACCCACCGCCAGCGCCTTTTGCTGCGCTGGATAAAAACTGAAAAAGCGCAGCGTGCAGGTATCGGAGCCGTCGTCAACCGTCACCAGCAGCTGGCGCCGGGGCCTGAAGCTGAGCTCGCAGGCCGTCACCGTCGCCTCAAATTGCAGCACATCGCCCTCGCGCGCGTCGGCCAGTCGGCCAAGACGGGTATGGTCTTCGTAGCGCAAGGGCAAGTGCAGCGCCAAGTCGATAGGGCGGCGCAGCCCGAGCTTATCGAGCGCCTTTTGCATCGGCGATTTCACGGCCACGGCCTTCGTTGTTTCGGGCATGGGACAATTCTGCACTGTCTCTCCCAACCCTTGGAACGGGCCTGTTCAGCCCCCAAGCACCATGTACCACACCCTTGCGGCGAAACGGACTTTCACGCTGTCGGACTTCGACTTCACGCTGCCGCCTGAGCTGATCGCCCAGCAACCGGCGCCGCGGCGCAGCGGCTCCAGGCTGCTCGACGCCAGCGGCAACGAGTCGGTGGATCGCCTATTTCATGAATTGCCAGCGCAACTCAGGTCCGGTGACCTGCTGGTATTCAACGACACCAAAGTGCTCAAGGCACGGCTGTTCGGCGAAAAGCCCAGCGGCGGAAAATTGGAACTGCTGGTCGAGCGCGTGCTGCCGGGCAACCAGGTCGCTGCGCATATGCGGGTAAGCAAGAAGCCCGAAATCGGCGCGACCGTGGCCCTGGCGGGTGCGGGCGACGGACTGCGCGCAACCCTGCTGGGCCGTTGGCCCGACGCGGATGGCGCGCTGTTTCGCTTCGTTCTGAGCAACGACGCCGGGGACGACCCCTGGACGCTGATGGAAAAGCACGGCCATGTCCCGCTGCCCCCTTACATCAGCCGCAGCGATTCAGAGCAAGACGAGCAGCGCTACCAGAGCGTCTTCGCGCGCGCCCCCGGCGCGGTGGCGGCACCCACCGCGGCGCTGCACTTCGACGCCGACGTGCTGACCGACCTCGAGGCGCGCGGCGTGCAGCGCGCCAGCGTGACACTGCACGTGGGCGCGGGCACCTTCCAGCCGGTCAAAACCGAGAATCTAGCCGAACACCGCATGCACAGCGAATGGTACGAGGTGCCTGCAGCAACCCGGCAAGCCATCGCCGAATGCCGTGCCCGCCGCGGGCGCGTCGTCGCGGTGGGAACGACCACCGTGCGAACGCTCGAATCATGGGCGCAAAGCGCTGTAACCAGCGGCGACACCCAGATCTTCATCACCCCGGGATTCGTCTTCCGGCACGTCGACCTGCTGCTGACCAACTTCCACCTGCCCAGGTCCAGCCTGATGATGCTGGTCAGCGCCTTTTGCGGCCACGACCGGGTCATGGCGCTGTACCAGCACGCCATCGCGCAGCGCTACCGATTTTTCAGTTACGGCGACGCCATGCTGCTGGCGCGAGACGCCGCCTGAAGCCCCGCGCACAGAACCCCGATGCTCGAATTTGACCTTCTGCGGACCGACCCCGCCACCAGCGACGGCGCCTATGCCGGCAGCCACGCACGGCGCGGCCGGCTGCGGCTGAACCACGGACTCGTCGAAACGCCGATCTTCATGCCAGTGGGCACCTACGGCACGGTCAAGGGCGTGATGCCCAGCAGCCTGAAGGCCATGGGCGCGCAGATCATTCTGGGTAACACCTTCCACCTGTGGATGCGCCCGGGTCTGGATGTCGTGGCCCAATTCGGCGGGCTGCACCAGTTCGAGCAATGGGACCGGCCGATCCTGACCGACTCGGGCGGCTTTCAGGTCTGGTCGCTCGGCGCGATGCGAACGATCAGCGAGGAGGGCGTGCGCTTCGCCTCGCCGGTCAACGGCGACAAGCTGTTTCTGACCCCCGAGATCTCGGTGCAGATCCAGACGCAGCTCAATGCCGACATCGTCATGCAGTTCGACGAATGCACTCCGTACATCTCGGTCGAAGCCAAGACCCGGGGCGCGCTGACGAACGAAGCCCAGGCGCGCAGTTCGATGGAGCTCAGCCTGCGCTGGGCGCAGCGCAGCCAACGTGAATTTGAGCGGCTGCGCAACCCCAACGCGCTATTCGGCATCGTGCAAGGCGGCATGTTCGAAGCCCTGCGCCAGGAATCGCTGGAGCAGCTCGTCGCAATGGACTTCCCCGGCTACGCGGTCGGCGGCGTGAGCGTCGGCGAACCCAAGGACGAGATGCTGCGCATCATGGCGCACACGCCGCACCGGCTGCCCACGCACAAGCCACGGTACCTGATGGGCGTGGGCACGCCGGAAGACCTGGTCGAGGGGGTGGCGCAGGGGGTCGACATGTTCGACTGCGTCATGCCCACGCGCAACGCGCGCAACGGAACCCTATTTACCCGCTTTGGTGACCTGAAAATCCGCAACGCGCGCCACAAGGCCGACCCGCAACCGCTCGACGCGACCTGCACCTGCTACGCCTGTGCCGGCAGCACGGGCGTGTGCTGGACCGATGGCGGACGCGACGGATTCAGCCGCGCCTACATCCACCATCTGGAGCGCTGCGGTGAGATGCTCAGCCCGATGCTGGCCAGCATCCACAACCTGCACTACTACCTCAACCTGATGCGCGAGGTGCGCGAAGCGCTTGACAGCAGCCGCTTTGGCGCGTTCCGGCGGCGATTCAGTGCCGACCGCGCCCGTGGCGTCTGAGACCAGCGCAGGCCCTTGCCGCCATGACCCGCCACCTGTTCTTCCTGCCGGACTTTCAGCGGCTGCTGTTTGTCGGTTTTAGCGCATCGCTTGTTCGCTGGCTAGAAACGCTGGCGATCGCCCTGTTCGCCTACCGGCTCACCGAGTCCGCATTCATAGTGGCCATGCTGAGCATGCTGCGCGTTCTTCCAATGGGCCTGTTTGGCGCTTTGATCGGCGCCGCCGCCGAACGCTTCGGACTGCGCAGCGCCCTGATGCTGGTGGCGGGCACCGCGATGAGCACCTCGCTGGCGCTGGCCATTCTGGCGAGCCTGGGTTGGCTGGAAGTATGGCAACTGGCGGTTGCCAATTTCATCAATGGCATCTGCTGGGCATCCGACAACCCGGTGCGCCGGATGATGATCGGCAATGTCGCAGGACCCGAGCGCATGGGGACCGCCATCTCCCTGGACGTGGCCAGCAACAACGCCAGCCGGGTCCTGGGCCCGATGCTGGCCGGAGCATTGCTCGCGCAATACGCCATCGCAAGCGTTTTCTGGCTCGGGGCGCTGCTGCTTGCGCTGGGCTTTTTGGCAGCGCTGCGTTTGCGCACGGGCACCACCGCCAGCCCCGCGCATACAGCGTCTTTCATCAGCGGGTTCGGCGAGGGCTTCCGCTGGCTTCGCGGCGATAGCCGGCTGCTTGGCGTCTTCATGATCACCGTGATTTTCAATGTGTTCGGCTGGCCGTACACCAGCCTGGTTCCGGTCATCGCCACCGACTATTTCCATCTCAGCCCCGATGGCGCGGGCCTGCTCGCGGGTTGTGAAGGGATCGGCGGGCTGGTCGGCGCCATATTGTTTGCCAAGCTCGCCCGCGCCCGGTGGTACGGACGGATCTACGTGGCTGCGGTGGCCGACTACTTCGCCACCATGATCGGCTTCGCGGCGGCACCCATTGCCCCGGCGGCGGCGGCGATCCTGCTGCTCAACGGCTTGGTGGCCGTCGGCTTTTCGGTCATGCAGGCCACGCTGGTCTACCGGCTTTCGCCAATCGAGATGCGTGCCCGACTGCTCGGCGTCCTGTCGCTCTGCATCGGGACGGGCCCGGTCGGTTTTCTCTACGTCGGCTTCCTGGCCGAAGTGCTGTCACCCCGCGGCGCGACGGTGGCGGTCGCCGCCCAGGGTCTGCTCGCGCTGCTCCTGACCCGGGGCTGGTGGCGGCTGCTGCTCAGACCCTAGGCCGGGCTGGCGCAGCAGCTTATCAAGACCGCGGCTTGACATTCTCCGGGTCGTACAGGGACTTGTAGCCTACCGCCTCGACCCTCACTGGATAAACATCCGCGAAGTACTGGATCTGCAGTTCACGCCCGACCTGGCAGTATTCGTGGGGCAGGTAGGCAAGGGCCATGTTCTTGCCAATGCTCGGGCCAAAGGCGATGCTGGTGGTGTAGGAGCGCCGGCCCATTTCGTCGACCAGCGTGGCACCGGTGGCCGGGTCCATCACTGGCAGGTTGCCCAGCGGATAACGCGCCACGCCGGTGCTGTCGATGTTGCTCGTCATCACCAGGGTGCACAGGGTGGCTGCTTGGTGCTCGCGCTCGCGGAACCTCAGGTGCGCTGCCTTGCCGTGGAAGTCGGCAGCCTTCACCTTGGGGCGGGCCAGGTCGCATTCCAGCAGGTTGTATTCGGTCAGCAGATCGGCGTTTTGCAGGCGCAGGCTCCTTTCCATGCGCCGGCTGTTGGCGTAGGTTTCCACGCCCACCGGGGTGACGCCCAGCGCGTGCAGCGCGTCCCACAGGGCCAAGCCGTCCTCATATTTGAAGTGGAGCTCCCAGCCTTGCTCGCCGACATAAGAGATGCGGAAGGCGAGCACCGGAACGCCCTTGATCCTCAGGTTACGCAGGGCCGCAAACGGGAAGTTCTCGTTCGTCCAGGCCTCGGGCGCATCGGCAATTTGCTGAATGGTGGCGCGGGCATTGGGGCCCCACACCCCCAGGCAGCCGTACTGCGTGGTGGTGTCGGTCACCTTGACCTTGGCATCCCGGTCCTGGGCCATGCGGCGCACCCACACCAGGTCGCGGTGGCCGGCGTCGGCCCCGTCGATCACGCGGTAGTGGTCCTGGCCCAGACGCAGAACCGTCAGGTCCGCGCGCACACCGCCCTTGGCGTCCAGGAAGTGGGTGTAAACGCCTTTGCCCACCGGCGTGTCGCCGCCGACCTTGGCCACGCAGATGTATTCCAGCAACTCGGCTGCATCCGGGCCTTGCACGTCAAACTCGGCAAAGTGCGAGATGTTGACCATGCCCACGTCTTCAGACATCTTGAGATGCTCGGCATTGGATACGCGCCAGAAGTGGCGGTTATCCCACTCGTTGGCACGCACCGGCACCCGGTCGCCGTAGACCGCCAGCAGATGCTCGTTGCTGGCATAACCATGCGCGCGCTCCCAGCCGGAGAGCTCCATGAAATAGGCGCCGAGTGCTTTTTCGCGCTCGTAAAACGGGCTCTTGTAGATGCCGCGCGCGGCGCTGTAGGGCTCGCGGTTGTGCACCGGCGGGTTGTAGATCTTGAAGGCGGCCTCAAAGCAGCGGTCGTGGATGTATTTCTCGTCTTGCTGGAACGGATAGGTGCGGGCCACGTCGATGCGGGCATGGTCCAGGTGGGTGCTGCCGTCGGTCATCCAGTCGGCCACCAGTTTGCCCACGCCGGGCGCGTCTTTCACCCACACGGCTTCGGCATACCACAGGCCACGCACCTTGGACGACTCGCCAATCGAGGGGTTGCCGTCGGTGGTGACTTGCAACAAGCCATTAAAGGAGTACTTGTCGTCATAGCCCAGTTCGGCCAGGATGGGTGTGAGCTCGATGGCCCGCTCCAGCGGCGCCAGGATCTGCTCCAGCTCCAGGTCGCGCTGCGAAGGCGACAGCCTAGCCTGTTCCTTTTCGAGCAGATCGCGCGGGTGGCACATGCGTGGGTTTTTCTCTTCGTAGTAGCCCCATTCGATCTGGCCGCCTTCGGGCGTCTTGGGGTCGCCGGTGTCGCGCAGGTAGGCCGAGTTGCCCTGGTCGCGCAGCAGCGGGTAGCCGATGTCTTTGCCGGTTCCGGCAAATTCCAAGTAAGGTTTGAAAAACGTGAGCGGATGGTCCACCGGCATGATGGGCAGGTCTTCGCCAGCCATCGCCGCAATCAGGCGCCCCCACAAGCCGGCGCACACCACCACGTAGTCGGCGGCAATAAAACCTTTGGTGGTTTGCACGCCCTGGATGCGGCCGTTCGCAATGCGCAGCCCGGTACACGCGGTGTTGGCAAACGACCGCAACCGGCCAGACGCCACCGCAGCGTCCACCAGCTCGCCGGCCACCATTTGTGAACGCGGCTTGACCAGGCCCGCATCCGGATCCCACAGCGCGCCCTGGATCATGCCTTCTTCCAGCAGCGGAAAGCGGGCCTTGGCTTCGGCCGGGGTGATCATCTCCACCCGGTTGCCAAAGGCCTTGCCCGAGGCCACGCGGCGCTGGAGTTCCTGCATGCGCTCGTCATCCCCGACGCGCGCCACCTCCAGCCCCCCGATGCGCTCGTAGCGACCTAGTCTTTCGTAGAAGTCGATGCTGTACTTGGTGGTGAAGATCGTCATCTGATCGTGCATCGTGTTGAAGCAGAAGTCAGACGCGTGTGCGGTGGAGCCCACATCGGTGGGGATGGCGGATTTGTCGATGCCCACCAGGTTGTCCCAGCCGCGTTCTATCAGGTGGTGCACCACCGATGCACCCACGATGCCACCTTGGCCGATGATGACCACCTTGGCGCGTTCAGGGAATGAGGCCATTTGCGCTAGCTCCTAAGGAATTTGGATGCCACGTGGGGAGCCAGCCAAAAAATGCGCGCCTCCACCCCGATCGTCGGCCACTGGGCAAAGTGTAGCCAGCACAAGGGGGTTGGCACTCGAATTGCGACTGCCGTCTTTTCATGTCAAGGGGACGCGACCCCCACTTCTCAGCGCGGCTGCCGAACCCCTGTTCACGCCGGCGTTGGCGCCTGCGCCCGGTGGCGGTAGCATTGGCCCAAAGTGTATGCACGCCCCTACCCGGCGAGGCTCCAATTGCGACTGTTGCTTACGGAAATGCGTCAACTGCGCGGGTCGCCTCGCCTACGATTGCGCGGGTGGCAGGAGGGCGTGCTGATGCAGTCGATCGACATCAGCCAGGCCAGCCGCGTGCTGGCGGCGCGCACCGACCGCACCGCACCGCTATCGGGAGTTCCGACCGGGCTGAGCATCTCGAGTGCGCGCGCGCGACCGAAGGACGCGCACTTCAACCTTTGGCGTTCTTGCGACCCACCACATAGGTCACCCCGGCCGGCCCGACCTCTTCGGTGTGCTCGCACTCCAGCGGCAGCGTGAATACATCGCCGGGGCGGTAGACGGTGAGCGCGCCGCCGATGCCCAGGGTCAGTTGGCCCTCCGTTACCAGGGCCTTGACCGCGAACGGATGGCTGTGCGTGCCCAGCACCTGGGTGACAAGCGCCGTCTTGGTGAACACCTCGTCGTATCCCTCGCGACCGAGCGCCTCGGTGAATGCCTGTGCGTCCATGCTGAAATCCTTTTAAGGCATCGAAGGCCCGCTTCCCGGCTAAACACCGGCCACCGGCTCTTTACCGTCGAGTGTGACTTCGACGCCAGAGGGTAGACGATCGGCAGAAAACATGCTCGATCAATGCTTCCTGGCGAAGGCCCGCATGTGAAACGCCGCGTGTTCCGGTACATAGCGGTAGTCGACCCCGACCGGACACGCCAGCCGGGCCTGGCAACCCTTGCCCATGCATTCCCGGCCCTGCGGCTGGTGCAGGTGCGCTGCGCACGCCTGAGCGCGGTAGGCGTTGCCGGTAAATGCCTGGACCGGGCAGGCACGCAGGCACGGCTGGCCGTCGCAGCGCGAGCAGATTTCAGCGGCGGGAACGACCGGGGCGGCCAGCGCGGACCAATCCCCGGGCTCCAGCAGCGGCGAAACCAGCGCAAACCGGTAGGCATGCCACAGGCCGAATTCCGGATGAATCTGCAGCATCAACGGGCTGGCCTGGAGCGGCTCACAACGCCGGCCCCACTGCTGGAACGGGTGATAGGGCGGGCCATCGGATGGGAATAGGGCCACGCCGCCGAGCGCGCGCGCGAGTGCATCGCCGATCGATTTGCTCCAGCGGTCCATCGGATCGGGTAATCCGTCACGATGAAACGGCGACTCGGCAAAGGCCGCCCAACACGCCGATCCCGCCTGCCCGGCCAGCCACACCACTGCCGCGCGCTGGCCATCGGGCAGGGCCGGCAACGCATCGCCCGCCGTTGGCAGGAAGCCGCCGCACAGACGCAGTCCGTGCTGGACGAGGGCCTGCTCAAGCCCGGCGCGCGACCCGTGCCGTCGATGCATCCTAGGCTTTCACGCTGGACCGGGTCAGCGGCGGGCCGAAGGCGGTGGCGGTGACCCGGGCTTCGAAGAACATGTCGCCGTCGATGTCGTTTTTCACCTGGTTGTCCTGCTGGCTGAGTTCGACCGCGACGCCAGCCGCGCCGGCGTCGAGCGCGCGCTGACGGGCTTCGGCGGACGCGATCTGCTGCGCGTGCGCGATAGCGGGCGCGAGCGTGCGAAAGTCGATCGGGCCGGACGGCGCGAACACCTTGAACACGCCACGCACCGGTTGCGAGACCGTGATATGGACCCGCTGCGACACCTGCGCAAGTACTGCGCCCACCGCGTTAGCCACTTCGGCGAAGGGCGGCAGCTCCAGACGTACGCCAAGCCCCGTCGCGACCTCGGGGTAGTAGCTCGCAGCGGGCGCACCGACCGCCACCAGCGGCAGGCCGGGCGCGAACTGCAGTGCGAACACCGGCGCCGGACCGCTTGGCGCGCCGTTGCGCTGCAGCGCCATCGTGGTGAGCAGCGTCGCCACCTTGCCCGCGTTGCCCTCGTGCATCTGGCCTGCGTCGTTCAGCCCGGCCTCGATCAGCTTCTGGCAGATGGTGGCGATCACCTTGTCGACCACCTGGCGCGAAGGACCTTGCGCGTCGCCCTGCGCCCAGGATCCGAGCCCGTACAGGTGGCGCATCTGCCGGGCCCAGATCCGCGCCCCCAAGACGGCTGCTTCGCGGCTCCAGTGCGACGACATGCACAGCACATGTGCCGCGTCGCTGGGCGTGAAGCCGCTGTAGATCGCGAGCCCCTTGCGTTCGAGCCGGGCCAGCGCACGCGACAGACCGCGCTCGTGCAGGTTGGCGCGCTCCATATCGACCGGGCCCTGCGCCAGCCGCTCCCAGGCCTGCGCCTCGTCGTCGGGCAGGCGCGCGATCAGCGCGGCGTCGGCGTGCAAGCGCTGCGCAAACCGGATCTGGCCGGCGTGCGGCGACTCGCCCTGCTGGCGCTCAAGAACGGCCAGCAGTTGCGGGTGCTCGTGCACCAGCAGGCTCAGCGGAACGACACGCCGCGGACCGATCACCAGGCCCTCGCCGCCGCCGAAACGCACTTCGCTGTCACCCCCCAGGCCGATCGCGTAAACCTTCACGGCTTCGATCATCGGACGCCAATGGCCAACCATCGCGCCGTCAAAACCGAGCTCGGGTCGGCCACCGCGCACGACCGCTATGTCGGTGGTCGTGCCGCCCATATCGGCCACGATGGCGTCCTGCTGGCCGCTCAGCGCGCAAGCGCCCAGCACACTCGCCGCAGGTCCCGACAGGACGGTTCCGACCGGCCGGCGCAGCGCGCTTTCAACGTTGATGAGGCTACCGTCACCTTTGACGATCATCAGCGGCGCGTCGATGTGGCGCGCGGCGAGCGTGCGGCGCACCGAGTCAATCAGCAGCTTCACCTGCGACACCATGCGCGCGTTGAGTGCCACCGTCAGCGCACGGCGCGGCGCGCCCAGGCTCGACGCGAGCTCGTGCCCGCAAGCCACCGGCTTGTCGCACAAGGCCTCGACCCAGCCGCGCAACTGCAACTCGTGCTCTGGGTTGCGCACTCCAAAACTCGCCGATATGGCAAAGGCCGAAACGCGCGGCGCCTGGCGCAGGATCGCGGCACGCGCCGCGTCCTGGTCCAGCGGCTGCAGCGCCACGCCGCCCGCATCGTGCCCACCGCCAAGGGCGACGATCGACTCCATGCCGACCAGGTCGATCAGCCCACTGGACTTGATTTGCGCGGCGTCGTAGCCCGCCAGCAGCACACACACCGGCGCTCCCTTGCCCTCTACCACCGAGTTGGTGGTCAGCGTGGTCGATAGCGAGACCAGCGTGACCCCGGCCAGCATCGGTGCCGGCAGCCTGTCGAGCGCGTCGCCAATGCCCAGCGACAGATCAAAGCGCGTCGTCAGGCTCTTGGCGGCAGCGACCACCTGCCGGTCGGCGTCGAGCAACACCGCGTCGGTATAAGTGCCGCCGGTGTCGATACCCAGAAAATAGCTCATGCGCCCGGTGCGCTGGCGAACGCAGCGGCGCTCAATCGGCCCCGGCTTCGCACAGCCAGCGCACGAGGTAGTCGGCAAAGCTGCGCCGCACCGTGATCTCGTAGTGCACGCCCGCCTGCAGGCAGACAATGGTCGTGCTGCACCGCGCTATGTGGGTCTGCGCCAGCGCACCGTCGGCAAAGGCGCGCGGATGCAGGTCCAGCGGGCAGCCGCGCGCCAGCAGGTCGGCGGCGCCCGGGCCCTGCACGCTAAGGCTGGTGTTGCCGTCACCGACCTCCACCACGGCGCAGTGCAGCCCCTGCAGCGCCGCGCGCAGTCGGTTGGCGACAGCCGTGCCGGTGCCGTCGCGCAGTTTCAGCAGCCACTCGTCGGGCCCCAGCCAGAGCAGCTGGCGTCCGGCTGCCAGGCTTGCGGTGTTCGCCTGCAGCGGCAACGCAAGGCCGGCGCAGCCAAGTACGGCGTCGGCAAAACGCGCATCGGCTGCCGCGCCGCGCAGATTGAGCATGGCGTCGAACGGGATCTCGGCCAGGCTGCAGCTGCGGCCGTCAAGCCACAGCGTGCGCCCCGCCGGGTCCAGGACACCGGCCAGCTGGCTTTGCAGAATGGCTTCAGTCATGGAGGCGCTTTCCTTGCGGGTCATAAAAGACCGGGCTGCATACCGTGGCCGCAACATGGCGCCCATCCGCCAGCGCGGCGTGTATCTTGGTGCCCATGCGTTCGGTCCCCGAACGCACGACCGCCATCGCGATCGAGCGCCCGAGCGTGGGGCTGAAGTAACTTGATGTCACATGGCCGATCATCGGAATCGGCGGCGGACCAGCGCGCTCTTGCTCGGTCAGCTGGGTGCCTTCGGGCAGCACCAGCTGGTCGTCGTCGGTCTGCAGGCCGACGAGCTGCTTGCGGTCGGTGCGCGCCGTGTCGCTGCGGGTCAGCGAACGCCGGCCGAGAAAGTCCTTGGTGCCGGAAACCATCGCGCCCATGCCGAGATCGTAGGGCGAGATCGACCCGTCCGTGTCCTGGCCGACGATGATGTAACCCTTTTCGGCGCGCAGCACATGCATCGCCTCGGTTCCGTAAGGCGTGATGCCGTACTCGGCACCGGCGGCCATCAGCGCCGTCCAGACGTGCGCGCCAGCGTTCGACGCCACGTTGACCTCGTAGGACATTTCGCCCGAGAAGCTGATGCGCATAATGCGCGCCGCCACACCGGCCACCGTACCCGCGCGCCAGCTCATGAACGGGAAGGCCTGGTTCGACAGGTCCACATCGTTGCACAGCTTTTGCACCACCGCGCGGCTGCGCGGACCCACGACGGCAAAGGTCGACCAGTGGTCGGTCACCGAGGTCATATAGACCTGCATATCGGGCCACTCGGTCTGCACCCAGCGCTCGAGCCAGCCCAGCACCCGCGCGGCGCCGCCGGTGGTGGTGGTCATCAGGAAATGGTTCTCGCCCAGGCGCGCGGTGACGCCGTCGTCGAACACCATACCGTTTTCATCGAGCATCAGGCCGTAGCGGCACTTGCCAACCTCCAGCTTGAGCCAGGGATTGGTATAGACCCAGTTCAGCAGCTTGGCGGCGTCCGGGCCCTGGATGTCGATCTTGCCCAGCGTCGACGCGTCGAGCATGCCCACGCTGTGGCGCACCGCCAGGCATTCGCGCCGCACCGCCTGGTGCAGGTCCTCGCCGCCATGCGGGAAATACCATGGGCGCTTCCATTGGCCGACATCCTCGAACAGCGCGCCTGCGGCCACATGCTGCCCGTGCGCGCAGGTCTTGCGCGCCGGGTCGAACAGCTCTCCGCGGTCGACTCCGGCAAAGGTTCCGAAGCTCACAGGCAGGTAATTCGGCCTGAAGGTGGTGGTGCCAACCTGGTCGATCGTCTTGCCCATCGCGCGCGCGGCCAGCGCCATGCCGTTGATGTTGCCCAGCTTGCCCTGGTCGGTGCCAAAGCCCATCGCGGTATAGCGTTTGATGTGCTCGATCGACTCGAAGCCCTCGCGGATCGCCAGTTCGATGTCGCTGGCGGCGACGTCGTTCTGGTAGTCGACGAAGGCCTTGGCGCGGCGCGACACCGGCTCGCCGGTCTCGGCGATCCAGAAAGCCTCCGCGGGCTCGGTAGCCGGCTCCACCACGGCGTAGGCGGCAGCACGCGCGACAAAGCCGGCGCTGGCAGCCGCTGCGGCACCCGCCCGGCTCGCGTCGGCCAGCGCATGGGCCAGCGACCAGTCGGCGGCGCACGCGCCGACACTGGACTGCGCCGGCATCGGCTGGGCGGGCGCGAAGCAGACCGCCGCCGCGTCCCAGCGCGCCTTGCCGCCTGAATGCGAATACAGGTGGATGGCCGGGTTCCAGCCACCCGCCATGCCCAGCGCGTCGCAGGGCAGGCTGCGCCGGTCGCCTGTGGCCTTGCCGCCGAGCTGGCGCTGCACCGTCACCGCGGTGACGCCCACGCTGCCGCTGGCGTGCAGCGGCACATAGCCGCGCAGTACCTCGACGCCGGCGTCCTGCGCCTGCTGCGCCAGCCCGCCGGGAGGCAGCTTTGCTGCGCGGACGTCGACCACACTGACCTGCGCCAGCGCGCGGCGCAGCACCAGCGCGTCCGCATAGGCGCTGTCGTTATTGGTCAGCAGCACGACGCGCTGGCCCACGCGAACGCCGTACAGCACAGCATAGTCGGCCAGCGCCGAGGACAGCATTACGCCGGGCAGGTCGTTGTTGCCAAATACCATCGGGCGCTCATGCGCGCCCGTGGCCAGCACCACCTGTGTCGCGCGCACGCGCCACAGCCGCTCGCGAAAGCCCGCGCGCTGCGCCAGCGGCAGGTGGTCGGTGAGCGACTCGCGAATGGTCAGGAAGTTGGAGTCGTGGTAACCGAAGACGACGCCGCGGCGGATGATGCGCAGCTCGGGCATCTGCGCGAGTTCGCGCTCGGCGTCCTGCACCCACTGCGAGGCGGACTTGCCGTCGATGCTGCCGCCGAGCCGGTGCGCGCAGCCGCCCAGGTGCGCGCCAAGGTCGGCCAGCACCACCCGCGCGCCGCTGCGGCCGGCCGCCAGCGCGGCCGCCAGGCCAGCCACGCCGCCGCCGACGACCAGCACATCGCAGTGCAGGTTCTGCTGCACATAGCGGCTCTGGTCCGCTTCGGTCGGCGCCGCGCCCAGGCCGCCGGCCTTGCGAATGAAGTGTTCGTACCACATCCAGGCCTTGGCCGGCCACATGAAGGTCTTGTAGTAGAAGCCGGCCGGGAACAGCGGGGTGAACCAGCGGTTGATGCTCAGCAGTTGGCGGCCCGGACTCGGCCAGGCGTTGACGCTTTCGCTGCGCAGCCCCTGATACAGCTCGACTTCGGGCATCTTCGCGTTGGGAATCGTCGACGCGCCGCTCTCAAGCTGCACCAGCGCCGAAGGCTCCTCGACGCCACTGCTGACGATGGCGCGGGGACGGTGGTATTTCCAGGAGCGCGACAGCACGCCCTCGCCGGCGGCGAGCACCGCCGAGGCCAGCGTATCGCCGGCAAAGCCGCTGTAATGGCGGCCGTTGAACAGGAAATTCAGCGGGCGGGCGCGGTCAATCCGCGTGCCGCCCGACGCCATGCGGGTTGCGCTCATGCTGCGCCCTCCCCGGTCGCGTCCGGGTTCTCGCCCGGCTTGTAGAACTTCGTGAACTGGTAGCTCACCGTGTGGCGCTCGGCGTTAAACCAGCGCCGGCAGCCCTGCGCATGCAGCCACTGCTCGCGGTGCAGGCCCTTGGGGTTCTTGCGCATGAACAGGTAGTCGCCCCATTGCGCGTCGCTCAGGGCGTCGGTGTCGAGTGGGCGGGCAATATGCGCTTCGCCGCCGCAGTTGAACTCGCTTTCGGCGCGGGGTCCGCACCAGGGGCAGGTAATTTTTAGCATGGTCTAAGTTCCTAGTCGCCGCCGGGCCGCCCCAAGGCGACTGCGGCCCCCTCGGGGGGAAGCGCAGTACACGAAGTGGCAAGCTTGGGGGCCATGGTTAGTGGGCGACGCCCGCCGCTCCGTGTTCGTCAATCAGATGACCGGTGCTGAAGCGCTCGAGCGCGAATGCCGCGTTGAGCGCGTGCGGCCGGTCCTGCGCCATGGTGTGGGCCATCACCCAGCCCGATCCGGGCGTGGCCTTGAAGCCGCCCGTTCCCCAGCCGCAGTTGAAGTACAGGCCCTTGATGTGCGTCTTGGAGATGATCGGGCAGGCGTCGGGCGAGACGTCGACGATGCCGCCCCACTGCCGGTTCATGCGCACGCGACGGAAGATCGGAAACAGCTCGCAGATCGCCTGCAGCGTGTGCTCGATGACCGGGAAGCTGCCGCGCTGCCCGTAGCCCAGGTAGCTGTCGATTCCGGCGCCAATCACCAGGTCGCCCTTGTCGGACTGGCTGACGTAGGCGTGAATCGCGTTGGACATCACCACCGTGTGCAGGATCGGCTTGAGCGGCTCCGACACCAGCGCCTGCAGGGGATGGCTCTCCAGCGGCAGGCGGATTCCCGCCATGTCGGCCAGCACGCTGCTGTGGCCGGCCGACACGATGCCGACCTTCTTGCTCGCGATGCTACCGCGCGTGGTCTCGATGCCTACCACCTGATCGCCATCGCGGCGGATGCCGATGACCTCGCAGTTCTGCAAGATGTCGACGCCCAGCGCGTCGGCGGCGCGGGCGAAGCCCCAGGCGATCGCGTCGTGGCGCGCGACGCCGCCGCGCGGCTGGAACGACGCGCCCATCACCGGATAACGCAGCGATGCCGATGTGTTCATGATCGGCACCATGTCCTTGATCTGCTGCGGGCTCAGCACCACGCCGTCGACGCCGTTGAGCCGGTTCGCGTTGACGCGTCGGTGGATGTCGCGCATATCCTGCAGCGAATGGCCGACGTTCATCACGCCGCGCTGGCTGAACATGGTGTTGTAGTTGAGTTCCTGCGATAGGCCTTCCCACAATTGCAGCGCCTTTTCGTACAGGTGCGTCGCGTCGTCCCACAGGTAGTTGGAGCGCACGATGGTGGTGTTGCGCGCGGTGTTGCCGCCGCCAAGCCAGCCGCGCTCGACCACCGCGATGTTGCGCATGCCGTGCTCCTTGGCCAGGTAGTATGCGGTCGCCAGGCCGTGGCCGCCGCCGCCGACGATGACCGCGTCGTAGTGGGGCCGTGGCTCCGGGCTGCGCCACTGCTTCTGCCAGTTCTCGTGGTACGAGAGCGCGTTGCGGGCGATGGAAAAAATTGAAAAATGGCTCACATCAGGTCCCGTTGGTTGGCTCGCTATTTTCTAGCATTCGATGACATTGACCGCCAGACCGCCCCGGCTGGTCTCCTTGTACTTGGTCATCATGTCGCGGCCGGTGTCGCGCATGGTCTTGATCACCTTGTCGAGCGATACATAGTGGGTGCCGTCGCCGCGCAACGCCATGCGCGCGGCGTTAAGAGCCTTCACCGATCCCATCGCATTGCGCTCGATGCACGGTATCTGGACCCGCCCGCCGACCGGGTCGCAGGTCAGCCCGAGGTTGTGCTCCATGCCGATCTCGG